>Ga0256407_10005787_pt1 | contig 19520 bp, 11 predicted proteins | sample RumenRJG_04DNA_FD_193489 | JGI IMG/M metagenome (GOLD analysis project Ga0256407, IMG submission 193489) | Bovine rumen microbial communities from Lethbridge, Alberta, Canada - RJG_04 | ecosystem: Host-associated > Mammals > Digestive system > Stomach > Rumen | place: Canada: Alberta... | reverse complement strand
ATTTGCATGTATGCATCTTTTATTTTATTTATATTATTTATCATTGATAAAATATTTTTTAAAAAATTAAAAAATTAAATAATCTAATATTTGAAAATTACTTATTTAAAAAAATGGCAATTAGTCAATTATTTTTTTTATCAAATAGAGGTGATATAATAATATTTAGAGACTTTAGAAAAGATATAAGTAAAAAAATAAACGATATTTTTTTTAGAAGAGCAAATCAATATTTATCAGAAGGAGGACCTCCTCCAATATTTAATGAAGAAGGTGTAAATTTTATATTCTTAAAAAAAAATGAAATATATATAGTTTTAGCAACTTTAGATAATCCAAGTCCAGTTTATTATATAGAAATATTAAATACATTATTAAAAGTAATAAGAGATGAATGTGGAGTTTTTACAGAAGAATCAATTAGGAAAAATTATGTTTTAATATATGAAATAATTGATGAAATGTTTGATTTTGGTTATCCTCAATTATCATCAACTGAAGAAATCAAATCTTTTGTTTTTAATAAACCTTATATAATGATGGAAACTAATATCATTTCATCATTTAATAATTTGATTAATAAAAATATTAAATCTGGAGAATATATAAAAAAACCAATTAGTCAAGTTGTTGAAAAAAAAACAAATGAGATTTTTGTTGATATTATTGAAAAAGTTACTATTTTATATAATTCAAGTGGTTCACTTATTAATTATGGAATTGATGGTTGTATTCAAATGAAAAGTTATTTAAAAAATAATCCTGAATTAGAAATTATATTAAATGATAATATTAAAATTGGAAATCCTCCAAAAGATAATAATAATTTTTCATCAATTAATTATATTAATGATTGTAATTTTCATCCAAAAGTTAAATATAAAAATTTTGAAAATACAAAAAAATTATATATAATTCCACCTGATGGTGAATTTACTTTAATGAATTATAGAGTTGCAAATGAATTTCCTCCTCCTTTTAAAATTTATGCTAATGTTGATGAAGAAGATTATAAATTAATTTTAAAAATAAAAATTCAATGTAATTTTATTCAAAAATATTATGCTGGAAATGTTTTTATAAAATTTAATGTTCCAAAAAATACAAGTAATGTTTATTTTCATATTGAAAATAAGAATTTAATAAATAAATTTGATTATAATCAAGGTGAAAAAGTTTGTTCTTGGTTTATAAAAAAAATTAATGGAATTGCTGATAATGAAGGAACTTTTAATATTTCACTTTTAGATAATAATATTAGAAAAGCTATTAAGGAATTAGGACCAATAACACTTAATTTTGAAATTCCTGATTTTAATTTAAGTAATTTAGATATTAAACAATTAAATATATTAATTAATGATAAAAAATATAATCCCAAAAAATGGATTAGAACAGTAACAAAGGCAAATTCATATGTAATAAGAGTAGAATAATATTAAAATAATATAATATAAGCTTATATAAAAATAATATTAATAAAACACTTTTTTAATTTATATATAAATAATATCAATATAAATATTTACTTATTTATATTAATTTATACTTTACTATTATTTTATATTCCAATAAAATATGATTCAATAGCTAATTTAAATCTTTCCTTATAATCATTAGGACTTATAATAGTTGGTGTATTTAATCCATTAATAATAACTTTTCCAACATGTTCTAATTGTTTATCCCATGTATATTTTCTAATATAATCAATAATTCCACATTTAATATATTTACTTTCATTCTCTATCATATCACTAATATTAATTAATAATGAATAATCAATAACATTAATTCTACTTAACATTAAAGTATCATTATGAATTGCAGTTGATAATAATTTAAAAACATTTTTATCTAAAGCAATAGGTTCTCCATTAAAATCTTCTTTAAAATTAGTATCTAATAAAACTTGTTTATTTTTTCTATTTTTTTTTTGAATATATCTATTTACTAAAGAACCTTTTAAATCATATTTTTTAATATTTTTACCATCAGAACTAATACCATAATCTAAATTTTCCATTAAAAATAAAAAATATGAAGTAACTTTAATTTGATTTTTATCATTTTTTTTAATTTTAATTTTATATGCACCTAACATTTTAATTAAAATAGAAGGCATTTTATGAAATAAATATCTAGTCATATGATGAAAATATTGACAAGCTGCTTCAATAAACATATTAAATTCATTTTTATTAACTAATTTAAATAAATATTTTCCATTTGCACTTTTAAAAAAAACAGCTTTTGATTTCCCACCAGAAACATCATTCCATTGATTTGAATTTGTAATAGAAGTAATTAACTCATCATAAGTACAACAATATGCAATTCTTAAAGCTTCAAATTGTCTTGGATAATATATTATTACTTCACATTCTGAATTTGGAATTGTATCTTCTATAAAATTTATTTTTTCAATTTGATTAATATCAATTTGATAATTTGGTTTATTTAATTTTAATTTTTTTAAATCTTCATTTAAATCATCAATTTCCTCAAATGATTTTAATATTTTATCTTCTTTTGGATTTAATTGATCATCCAATGTTTCAAATGGACCTTTTTCATTTTGGATATTTATATTTGATGTTCTCATTATTGTTTGTTTTGATGATATTGTCATTCTTCTACTTATTGATTTATAATAAAATGTACTTGAATTTATATTTTTCATTTGAAAAGTAAATATTCCTTGTTCATCATTTAATAATTCTGTTTCTAATTGAATATTTATTTTATTATTTTCTTTATTATCTGGTGTAATGTAATTGTTTCTTATTGGCTCAAATAATAATAATGTATCAAATAATTCTTCTTTTGGAATTGTTTCTATATTACATAAATTCATATTTTCATTTAATCCTGTATACATTTTATTTTCTATTTGTTGTTCTGTATTTTTTTCATTTGAAATTATACTTGGTCCTATTGATAATAATGATATGAAATTTGAATTATTATTAATTTTTTCAAATTTACGATTTCTTTCACATTTAATATCTAATAAATTTGATTTATTAAAATTTCCATTTATATAATTTTTATATGAATCTGATGATAATGCATATGATATAATACTACTTAAATCATTTTCATTTATTACTGATGAAAAATCCATATGTTTATCATCATAATATGATAATTGATCTAAAATTGTTAAATATTGTTTTTTACTATCAATATCTATATATGGAATATCTTGAAATAAATTTTTATATTTTTCAAATATTAATTTTATATTTATTATATTTGATAGATTATCTTCTTTTTCATTTTCTTCTTTATTTGGATTTTGCATTAAGTATAATTCAGCACAAATAAAATGTTTTATTGTATAAATTATATTTCTAATTTTATTATACATTATTTTAATTTGACATAAACGAAAATATGCTTTTTTAATATATACAATTCTTTTTGAAAAATTATCAAATTTTTGAACAAAAACATTTTTGATTGTTTTTTTTATATTAGGAAATAATTCTTTTATAATTTTATCAATTTGACTGTTTGTATTATCAAATAAATTATCAATAAATGTATTTACAATTTTTTTTTCATCAATTAAACTTTTTAAATTTGCAATATCCATTTTTATCAATTGAAAATTTTCTTCAATTTGATTTAGAATTTCTTCACAAGCATCATATTCACAAATTACTTTAAAATTTTTATCATTTGATAATATTTGAATTGGATTATTTTGAATAGACTCAAAATAATATCTAACATAACTATCATAAGAAAATTTAATAACTCCAATTTTAGTAACAAAAATTCTTTCAATATTTTTAAAACTTAAATGATTACAATTATTCTTAGCAAAATATTCAGTTAAATTAAATTTAACTTTTTCATCACTTCTATTTCTAATTTCATGATTTAATAATAATTGTTTTAAAAATCTAACAGAGGAATAATTAAAAATATCTCTTGGTAATTTAATTAAAGGAGTAACAACTTCTTTACAAATTATGCAATAACCATAACAAAAAATATCAATTAAATAATCAACATTTGAAGTTTCTTTAGATTCATAATTATTATATTTTGAAAATTCTGTACTTCCTTCTCTATCAATATATCCTAAAACTTTATCTAATTTACATTCAGAAGTATTATTTTTTAAAAAAGTAATTTTAATCCTTGCTCCAATATTTGAATATAAATAATAAAAATGATCACTTTTTAATCTTTTACATTTTTCACATTTATAATTTTTTTCAGCACATAAATCAAGAATAAATTTTCCCATTGGTTTATCTAAATTATCATTATTAGAATAAGCAAAAAGTTTTAATTCTTCAGGAAAACCACAAATATAATTTATCATTTTTAAAATTGAATTTTCACTAAATTCTTCACTATTAATATTTGTATTTGTAGGAATAATATCTCCATTATTTAAATTAATAAATGATAATTCATCTATTGAACCTATATTACTCTGTCTTTCTTTTAATAATTGATCATTTAATTCTTTATTATTTTTTCCATTTAATGGATTATCTGAAAAGTTAAAATTAAAAAATTGATTTTCTCCATTTATTTTTTTTGTTCCTATACACATTCTAATTTTTATAAAAAATAATTCTACTTTACCTTTAATTATATTTGTTTTATCAAATCCATTTTGAAAAAATTCTTCACCTTTATTTGCTGTTAAAAAATTCGAAAAACCTATATTTAATGTACTTAAATGTGATGAAATTAATTTATTTGGTTTATCAAATTTTTTTTGAAAATTTGATTGAGGAAAAGGTGATAAAGAACTTAAATCATCAAAATTCTCATTTTCTTTTACAAAATCATTATTAGGTGTATTATTTCTATTTTCAAAAAAATTCATATTTATTCTATTTAAAGTTTTTTTTGGATAAATAAAATGATTTGGATTAATTAATTTTGGTATATCACAATATAAAAAATATAATAAAGTTTTTTGTAAAAAAAAATCTCTTATTGTCACTAAAACTTTTTGTGTTAAAATAGTTTTTAATTTTATTAAATCTTTTTTATTAGGTCCAGTTAAGACAATAGATTGAAATAAAATATTATCATTATCTTCAAAAGTCATTAAATAATAATCTTTATTTTCTATTATATCTTCCATATTTTTATCTTTAATTGTTATAACTTTTATTTTTTCAACATTAAATTTTTTACATTTTCCTAATATAACATTTCCATTTAAATCATCAATTGATGTTAATACATTTGTTTTAGTACATCTAGCAATTCTTTTTAAAGACTTTGATTTAACATTTACAACAGCAAAAATAATTTTATTTTTTTTTAAAAACTCATTTTGTAATTCATAATCAATATTTTTATTAACTAATATTAAATTAGCTCCTAAAGAATCAATTTTTTTTTGAATATTTTCAACAAAAAATGGTTTTTGTTCATTAAATTTAGAAAAATCTCTAATTTGAATAGGATCAACAATTTTATTAAAATCTAAACCACAATCAAAAAGTAAAATTTTAGGATTTTCTAAAGGAGGTTTCATTTTTTTAGAAGCAACATTTTTTGTTAAAACATAACCATCAATTAATCTACATTTTGATTGATCTTTATATTTTAATATCTTAATTTTTATATAATCATTTATATCTAATGAATCTTTTATATCTCTAAATGATGGACTTAATTTACTTATTGCTTTTGTTATTAATTTAAATAATATTTGAAACCAATTTTCATAAAATTGCCTTCCTTCTCTTATTAATATTGTTCCTAAAAAGTTTTTTACTATTGTTTCATAATTAGTTTCAATATTTTTTTTTATATGATCTTCATATTTTTTATCTTTTAATGATAAAAATTTTATACATTCTTCATTTTCTTTCTTTGCTTTTTTACAATATTCTATTATACAATTACTCTCTGATTTTGAGGATTTTTCCTTTTGAAGTAAATTTAAATAAAACTCCATATTTGAATATATTTAAATATCTTTTATTCATTTAATTATTTGATGCTTATTCAAATTTCCATTAAATATTTATTTTATTTTATTTTTTTAAATATCATTTAAATTTATTTCCCATATCCTTTTTTTATATTTTTCTATAAGGAATTTTACAAGATTATTTTATTTTTTTTTAAATTTAAAATTACTTAAATTTAAATTTTATATTGTAAATATGTCACGTATGAATATTAATAGGAAAAAATTTATATCCCAATCAATGAATAATTCAAGAGTGAATGATGATACATATTCTTCTGAATTAGATATATTTAAAAATTATAATAATAAAAAACTAAATAATAGAACAGTAAATTCTAATTCAAGTTATAAACAAAATAAAAATCAAAATAATAAAATGCTTTATTATCAACTTTTATATAATAGCCCAAAATATATTAATATTGTAAAATTAAAAGAATCAATTATTAGAAATAGTAAATCTCCTTCTTTAAAATTCACTTCTCCTAAACAATATAAAAAAAATCGCTCTACATCAATGGATTATTTAGATAACTTTATTCTAAAAAATAATTTAAATACCTTCAAAAATTATAATAAAGTAAATAAAAATATTATAAAGGATAAAAGAAAAAAATGTACAATTAATGAGAATAATAATTTAATTAAAAATTATAATAATAATGATAAAAATATAAATTTGCCTTCAAAAAAAAATTTATTAATTAAAAAAATTAACGATAATTTATCATCTTTTATTTTAAAATCTAATAAAATATCTTATTCTGATAGTTCAAATTTTAATTCAAAATTTTTTACTTATTTAAATGCTTTTGATAATTATATTAAATTAATTTCTTGTAAAGAAGAAAAAGATTTATTGCAAAAAATAAAAGAAGGATTTAAAACAGTTTTCAATGCATATAATAAATTTAATCAAAAATTAATATTACTAAATTCACAAATAAAAAAGGATTTTCAAACACTTTTTAAAAAAAAAGTAAAGAAAAAAGAAAATTCAAATAAAAAAATATCAAGTAATAAAACAAATGATTCAGTCCAAATTTCAAATTTAAAAAAATCAAATTCATCTATTTTTTCTAATCAACAAATAAAAAACAATTCAATATTTTCAAAAAGTAGAACAATTATTAATTCAAAGTCAAATTCAAATAGTAATTCAGATGAAAATATTAATTTAACTGATTTAGAATCAATTACTTTTTGTGATAAAATTGAAATGAAACAAATAAATAGTTATAATCATATTCCAAAATTAGATTTATCATTATTTAATAAAAAAAATAGAATATACACAAGTTTTTTAAATAAAATAAAAGAAAAAGATATCAAAAAATCAAAATAATTAATAATTTTTTTTAAAAAAAATAGTATAATTTAAAATAATGAATTAATTAAACATTTTTTAAAAAACTCAATTTTAGAAAAAAAATGAATGTTAAACTATTAATTCATATATTATTCTTAATAATTCAAATACAAACAAAACCTTGTACAAAATCAAATTACAAACAATATTTCTCAAAATGTAATATAACATCAAACAAAAGAAATATAACAATATATAAAGATTCAGAATGTGAGAATCCAGACAATAAAACATTACAAGAAAATGAACTTTTATTAATATATTCACAATTACCTACATTTGAAACAACATGTAATAAAGAATGTAAATCAGGTGAAAAATTACAATATAATCCTATAACAAATGAATTAAATTGTATATCTTGTCCAAATAATACTTATATTTTAGGAAATGATTATAAAATAATTTCAAATTGGAAAAAATCTGATTTAAAAAAATTTATTTATAATTGTTATGCTATTGATTATAATGGATTTAAAGTAAATGAAGATTGTACTGGATTAAGTATTAGTAGTGATAAATCAATGTTAATGAGTGGTGAATTAACTAGTAATCATATTAAATATTTTATTCAAGTTCTTTTTTTTTTTAATACTCAAAATTATGGAAGATTTATTTTAAAATATAGAAAAGATTCATATGAAATTAATGGGTTTGTTAATGGGAATTTTAAATTGTATTTTGATTATGAAATAATAACATATGAAAATGATAAAAATACAGATTGGATTACAGTTTATCAAGATTTTTCTCCTGGAGAACATGAATTTGTAATTTTTTATTGGTATATAAGAAATAATAATAATAACATTTTTCGATTTTATATTGAAAATTTAGAAATTATTGGTTTTGAAAATAATTCATATGAATGTAAATCATGTGAAAATTTAACTTCTGATGATGAAAATGAAAATTGTTTTTCTTGTGAAAAAGATTATTATTTTGATAATAAAAGTAATAATTGTATTAAATGTCAAAATGATGAATTTTCAATAAGTAATAATTATAATTTAAATAAATGCTTTAAAAAAATAAAATGTAATGAATTTGATTATGAAATTACGAATATTGGAAATTGTGTTAATAATAAAAAAAATATTACTTTAAGTCCTATTTATCCTATTTATTGTAATGATTTTGAAGAAAAAATAATAAAAGAAGTTTCTTGTGATGATAAAATATTAAATATTGAAGGAAGTGAAAATTGTAGACCTGGTATGATTTATACATCTTATTTTGAATATATTTTTAAAGATAATTTGATTAATAAATTCTTTGATAAAAATGATGGCTTTAAATCAAATGATAATTATATTTTTATAGGAAATTATTTAAATGATGTTCATGAAAAAGTTCTTCAAAAAACTATTTATTTTAAAACATCAGGATATATAAATATAAAATTAGATTTAAATTTAGATGAATCAGAAATATTGAAAATAAAAATAAATTCACATGTAGATACATTAACAGGAATAGAAAATGATATAGAAAAAAAATATATAGTAAAACCAGGTGAAGTATCCTTAACATTTATATATGAAAAATCATCAAATTTTTTAAAATTTGATAATTCAATAATAATAAAAGAAATAAAAATATATGGAAGTGAAATATCAAAAGATATAATATTAATAAAATGTCCAAAAGGAACAATATCAAAAGATCAATGTTTACATTGTGTTTATTGTAATGATAATGAAATTCCAGATGAAAAACAAAGTCAATGTATAAAATGTAAAAATGGATTGCATTCAATAATAAATGATGAATATAAATGTATTGAATGCCCTCCTTATACTTATTATGATGGTAATAAATGTTTATTAAATGAAGTAATATTTCAAGAAAATGATAAATTAAGATTTAATTTATATCCTATTAAAGAATATATTTTTAGATTATGTAATGATCAAAGTGGTTTATTATGTTATGATAATGCATTTATTGGTCCTATTAGTGATTTTAATCAAAAAGAAAATTCAATTCAAAGAAATTTATTTTTTATTTCTCTTTTTGAACCTAAAAATATTAATATTACTGATTTTACTTATAATGAAGATTTAACTAGTATTAAAAATGGACATATTTTTGGTTTATTTACTGTAAATCAACCTCAAATGAATAATGAATTTTTTTTAAATCCTAATTTAACTTATGATAATACTAAATTAAAAAAAAATTTAGGGAAATCAATTAAAAAAATTGAAATTGTTGATCAAGAAAGAAATTCTTTTACTGAATTAGGTTTATTAATGGAATTTAATGAAGGTGATACTTGTATTACAGATAAAAATAAAAATTATAAAGTTTATTTATATTTAAAATGTAATAAATTTGAAATTTCTTCTCCAAAATTAATTAATATTAAAGATAATAATTGTACATATATTTTTGAATGGAATTCACCTTATGCTTGTAAAAATTGTATTGTTCAAGATTTAATAACTTATGAAAGAGGAACTTGTAAAAATGGAATAAGGAAAATATTTTTTGATTCAAATGAAGCTTGTTTAATATTTAATATAAGTGGGACAAAATTAAAAGGAAATGAAATATTTTATGATGAATTATTATCTAATTCAGCAAGTAATTTATATATAAATATAATAGGTAATAAAAATAATAATAATAATAATAGAAATTTAAATACAGTTAAATATAAAAAAAATGATTTTGATTTTGATTATATTGAAAGTAATATCTATACTCAAAAATGTAGTTTTTTTGAAAATATTGATGATTCTTGGAAAAAATATTTATTAATTATTCCTTTATTATATTTAATTACTTTTATTGGTGTTGTGATATATTATTGTAAATATAAAAAAATAAAAGATAAATATCAAAGATTAAATACAAATACTATTAATAATAATTCTGGTGAAAAACATTTTTCTGAAACTTTACAATTAAATAAAAAATAATTAAAATATTGAAATTTATTTAATTAATGATTTTATTTTAAATAGCTTCATTACTTATCATTCTTCTTTTTTTATTTTTATACTTTAATTCCTCATCATAAGTTTCTTTAAATGAATATGAATGAGCTTCTTTTTTTGTTTTCCTTTCATTAAGTTCTCTAACTACAATCTTTAAATTATTTGAAGTTTTAATAAAAGTTCTAAATATTTCATTTTTGAAATCTAATCTTTTTTTAAATTCTAATTGTAAACATCCAGTAATTAATCTTAATGCATCTTCAGTTACTTGAAAAATATCATCAATTCTATATGAATTACTCTCACTTAATTGACGATTATCAATTTGAATTTCATATGGTATTTTACCAAATAAAATTTGATATATTAAAAAGCCTAAATTCCATATATCTGATTTTGTAAAATCCATTATTTCAGTTATTTCCTTTAAATTTAATGTTTTTTTTTCTTTAATTATTTTTATTACTTCATCTTTATTATTTAATTGGTGAAATATTTCTGGAGCAAAATAAGAATAATTAGAATAATTATCTGAATTAGAATAAATTTTTAATAAAGTTATTAAATCACTTAAAATTGGATTTATACATTTTACTTGTTCTGGTTCATCATTATAATACATATTATTAATATCAAGTAAACCAATTGCATATAAATTAACATTATGAATATCTTCAATCATATTAATTATTGAACAAATAATTCCTCTAAATTCTAATTCTAATCCTTCTTCAAAATTTTTTTCTGATGTTTCAACAATATAATCATTTAATAAATAATTCATTTTTTCAGTAACAAAATATATATATTCATTATTTTCAATATAATCAATTATTTTTAATATATTTTCTCCTTCCATTTTATTCAAACTTTTATATTTATCTTCTATTGATTTATATATTTCTTTTAAAATATTTTCATCAATTTCATCTTCAAATAATGTTTTTTCAATATATTTTTTACTAAATGAAAAAATTGAATAAGGCTCTTTTGTTAAATTATATTTTGAATTATTATTTTTATCAATCATTTCAATAGCCTTTACAGCAGTTAAAAAATTCATATATTCATAATTTGCAATTTGGTTTATAATATAATAACAATTTTCTTTATTAAATATAATTCCTCTTTCAAATATTTCTTCATTATCATTTTCTGTATTTGACATTTAAATAAAAATTATTAAAATAAAATATGCAATTAAGGTCAATAAAATATGAAGGAAATGGAATGGAAAGAAGAAATTTAAATCCCTCAAAAAAAGATAATAATAATAAAAAAACAACATATAAAATAGAATCTCATATAAATAATCAAATAATTAATAATTCAACAGTTTTAGAATTAAAATCAAATAATAGTACTATTAATAACCAAAATAATATTTATAACAATAATAATAATAATCAAATAAATTCAGACCCAATATTATTTTCCCCTTCATCAAAAACAAATTTAAACAAAGTATCAGGTTTTGATTCAAAAGAATTAAAAATAAATAATGTTATAAACTATAATTATGTAGAAGAATATAAAAATGATAGAATAGTTATAAAAAATAATAATAAACAAAATTCAGTTCAAATTGAAATAAAATCAATTGTAAGAGGAGAACCTTTTCCATCATCAGCTGCATATGTTGTTTTATTTTTTAATTTTTTTCTTCCTGGTATTGGGACAATGATTGGTACTTCTTATATTACTGATCCTAAATTAAAAGCTGATTATTGTTGTTCTGGTTGTTTTCAATTAATTATGAGTATTATTTTAATTGGTTGGTTTTTAGCTTTGTGTGATTCATGTTTTTTTCTCGGGGCTTCTAAATCAAATATGATTTTTGAAGATTATTATGAAAAAACAAAACTTATGAATTAAAAAAATAATTTAAATTTGTATAATATTTTTTGATTATAAATATTATTAGTTTGTATTATTAGTATATATATTTTTTTTAAAATTATTTTTTTTTATTTTAAAATAAATTTCAATTTAAAAAAATATTATTTTTTAAATCTCAAAATTTAAAAAAAATAAAATGAATTTTTCAAATACAATAAACTATTCAGGTTTATGTTCATTTTCTCCAAATTCAACCTTTCTTTCAATAGCAAAAAACACATCATTAATAATATATTCAACATCAACATTACTAATAACTCAAAAATTTACATTTCCAAATCAAATAACTCAAATAGAATGGTCACCAGATTCAACATTAATTTTAATATCCTTTTTCAAAAATGGTTTATGTGAAATTCGTTCAGTTACAAATCCAAATTGGATTTGTTCAATAAATCAATCTCAAAGTGGTATAATTTATTCAAGATGGACTCCAGATAGTAGAAAAATAATAATAACAAATGATTTTAATGTAAGATTATCAATTTGGTCTTTAATAGATAAATCAACTATTTATATTAATGGACCTAAATGTGAAAAAAAGGGAATTTCATTTAGTTCAAATGGTTATTTTATGGCTTTAGCTGAAAGAGATAATTCAAAAGATTATATTGGTGTTTATTTTACTGGAGATTTTTCTTTAGTTTGTAGATTTAATGTTGATACTTTTGATTTAAATGATATTTCTTGGTCTAAAGATAATACTTCTATTGTTGTTTGGGATAGTAATTTAGAATGTAAATTTTGTATTTATAGTCCTACTGGAAATTTAATTAAAGTTATTCAACCTTATAAATATGGTTTGGGAATTGAAGATGCTAAATTTTCTATTAATTATCATTATTTTTTAATTGGGTTTAATGATGGGAATATTAGGATTTATAATTCTATTACTTGGAATTTTGTTTCTGAATTAAATCATAATATTAATATTTTACAAGAAGATTCTTTTGTTAATGTTTTTAAAGAAGAAGAAATAAAAGGGAAAAATAAATTTTCTAAATATAAAGAAGGTACTTTTCCATTTAAATTAAGTAATGTTAATTTTAAAGGAATTGGTACAATTAGTCAAATTGAATGTAGTTTCGATTCAAAATTAATTGCAAGTAGAAATGATAGTATTCCAAATGCAGTTTTTATTTGGGAAATAAATTCATTAAAATTAAATACAGTAATAGTTCATATAAAAAATGTAAAAGATTTTAAATGGTCACCTAAAGAGAATATATTAATAATTGTAACAGAAAATGAAAAATGTTATGTATTTTCATTATATAATGTTTATTTAGTTGAATTAATAAGTGATTCTCAAAAAGCATTTCAGGCAAGTATAATTAAATGGAATAATGATGGTGAAAGTTTTATAATTTCTGATAAAAAACAAATGATAATTGGACATCCTTTAAAACAAGGAAATAATCAAAATTTAAATAATGAAGATGACAATGAAGATTTTAATAATGAAAATGAAAATTATAATGAAAATATAAATAATAGTAATATAAATAATATTAATCAAGATTTTAATGATGAAAATGAAGAAGAACCAGAAAAAGAAGATGAAATACCAAAACCTTTAAATATATCAAATAATAAAAAATAATTATATAAAAAAAAATAAATTTTTTTTTTTAAAAATTTAAAAAATCATATATTAAAATAAAAAATGATACTTCAAGAATCAAAAAATCTTCGTTTAGTAGGAATAGACACAGAATCAGCAACAGCAGTAAATTTAGCATTAGAAGAATTAAGAAAAAGTTGTGAAGATTCAGATGAATTGAGTTTAATTGGTGTTTTATCAGAATATAATGAAGGAAATAAATTTTTTTTTGTTACTTTAGCAAAATTTAATGGACATGAAATTAATTTAATAAAAGTTAGTCTTGAATATGGAATTGAAACTCATGGGAATTTAATTGTTAGAGATACTGAAGAATTACAAGATACAAATTATGAACAAACTGAGGAGGAATTAAAAAAAATTAAAAATGCTGTTATTGAAAATTTAAAAGAAAGAAATATGAAATTAGAAAAAATAATTTCTTGTGTTAGTTTTGAAAAAAATCATTATGTAATTTGTAATGCTACTTGTGATAATGTTTTTATGATTTTTGTTCTTGATAAAATGATGAATGGAAATTTTATGGTTGCGTCTTCTAATATTGTTGGTTAAAATTTTTTTTTATTTTATATGAGAAATTATAATATTAATTTATAGTTTCTTTTATTATTTTATTTAAAAAATTTTTAAAATTTTTTTCTTTTGAACTCCTTATTTTTAATAAATATGAATAAACAATATTTTTTTTTTTCTTTTCTATTATACAATAATAAAATTAATATATTATTAATATTAAAAAATAGTAATATTAATAATATTAAATAATTATTTTTTTTGATTAGGAATTTCAATCTCAACATATTTTTTCTTATTTTCAATTTCTTTCTGAATTTCATCTTCATATTCTTTCTTATCCTTATAAACTAAAACAGTAAAACCATTACAACAAATAATATTAGAAAGAGCTTTATTTTTATTATCATCTTTTTCAAGATTATAATTCCAAATTAAAGGTTGATAACTAAATTCACAATCATAATTTCCAATTTGTTTATTATCATTTTGTCCAAAACCATAAATTTTATTATTTTCTAATAAAACAATAGTATGAAAAGCACCACAAGAAACACTTTTAACATTAACATCTTTTTCTTTATTTCCAAAATCAACAAATTTAACTTCAGTTGTATAATTATTTTCACTTTCATAACCTAATTGACCAAAATCATTTAAACCAAAAGTCATTAAAGAATATTTAATTTTATCTAAATTATCAACAATTAAACAAAAATGATGAAAACCACATTCAATATCAATTATTTTATATTTTAAATTATCATATTCTATTTTTTCAGGTTTGATTAAATTTGGAAAATTTTTATCATAATCATAAAATGGATTTCCCCAAATATAACAATTACCAGAATAATTTAATATTATTCCACTTGACCATCCCAAACAAATTTTTTCTATTGAATCATTTTCATTTATTTCATTTATTAAATCTGCTTTTTTTGGAATAAAATTTATTATTGTATTACTTTCTCTTCCTAATTGATTATTATTATTATTTCCCCATGAATAATAAATTCCTTTTGAATCTTTTGCAAAACAAAAATCACTTCCACAAAATATATCATTTATGAATATTTTTTCATTATCAAAATAATCAATTTTTTTTAATTTATTATTACATTTATTTCCTTCAATTATAATTGAATCTTCATTTGATAATTCATATCCTAATTGTCCTTTATTATTTTTTCCTACTGAATAAATATTTCCTTCATTATCTAAAAATAAAGTAAAACCATCACCACATGAAATTTTTTTTATTTGTTTTGGAAGAAGTGGAAATGAATATTTTTCATTATTAAAATTTAATTTATTATTTAATATTTTTTTATAATTAGATGGTTCATATGATATAATTGAAAAATTGTTTATGAAATCATATTTATCATTTTTATTATATTTTTTTGAAAAAGTATAATCGTCTTTTTTACCATTTGCTAATTGAAATGTATTATTTAATCCCCATGAATATAAAATTCCTTTATTATCTATTCCAAAACATTGAAAATTTTCACAAAATATTTTTATATAATTTAAAGGACGCATTAAATGTGTTATATTTCCATATGAATTATCTCCTTTTGCTAATATTGTTAAAACTTTTTTATTTTTTTGATTCGGATTAATTAATTCATTTCCCATATAAAAGGTTTATTTATTTTATAAATAAATAATAAAAATATAAAAAAAGAATAAACAAAATAAAAAATTAATATTTTAAAAATGAATTCAAAAAAAACAAATCAAAAACCAATGAAGAAATTAATGTTAAAAAGAAATGCATATAATGCAAAATCAAATAGTCCTAATATAAATAATACTCAATATAATAGAAATGAATGTCTAAATTCGAGTAAAAAAAATTCCCCTATTAATAGATATTCAAATAAAGGGAGAGATTCTCTTAATTCAACTACAAATAATAATAATCTTAATTCTTCAAAAAAACAATCTATTAATTATTATGAAAAAGGAAAAAGAGATAATGATGATTTGTATTATATTGAAATTCAAAAAGATAATAATTATCAACATTTAAAATATACTATTGAGAATAATACTATTATTGATATTAAAGAAGGAAAAAAATATATTTTTGATGAAATATTTTATGAAAATCAAGAAAATGATGTAATTCAAGGTTTAATGAAATATAATAACTTAATTATTGATATAAATTTAAATGTTTGGAAAAGTAAAAAAAGTAATTTAGTTTATGATGATGGCTTAATTCAAAAAATAATTTTAAATTTTCTGTCAAATGAAGAAATGATAAATTGTAAGTTTTTAGCAATTAATAATGATAAAATATTAGATTTATTAAAAGATAATTATGAAATTTTAATAAATGATAAAATTGATATTCAAAATATTCCATTTGTAGAATTAAATAATCATAAAAATTTAAATTCAATTATAAATACAAATATTCAAATATTAAAAAATACATTTTTTATTTTTCAAATATTAAAAACTATTTCATCAAAAGAAGATAATTACATGACTTTTATATTTCATGAAAATCAACACATAAATGATAAAATAATTAAATTTATAAATAATAATCAATTAACAATTGTCCATTTTTTTTCAATATCAAATTTCTTTGAAATAATACCATATCTAGATAAAAATATAATAAAAAGATTAAAATTACAAGAAAAAAATTCATCACTTAATTTAATAACAACAAAAGGAAAATTAAATCAAACAAGTTTATCTCCTCCATATTCAAGAGGATATAATGAAAATAATACTCCAAAAAATTCAATTAATTCAAAAGAAACATTATTAAATGCATTAATGGAAGAAAATAAGAAATTAATAGATGAAAATAAAAAATTGAAAGAAATAATTCATCAAATAAAAGAAGAAATTTCATTGTTAAAAGAATTTTTATCAATAAAACCAAATGAACTTTTAATTCAAGAAAATAATAAATTAATAGAAATAAATAAAAAATTAAATGATTCAGCACATTCATATATTCAAAGAATTGATAATATTGCATATGAATTAAATAATATTGATACTAAAGTTTATACTTTTGATGATGAAAATTCTTCAAATTTATCAAAATCATCAATTATAAATTCTGAGAAAGAATATTTTAAACATTTTAAAAAAAATTTTGATAATTATTTTAAAGAAATTGCCAATCTTCCTCAGAATACTTTATCTGGTTATACTAGAAGTTATAAATATTATAATTCTTTAAAATCTACTTTTAATTCATTTAATTGCTTTATGGATACTATTATGAATAATAATTTTTATAAATTATTTGAGTTGAGTCCTAATAAATTAATGAAGAAAACTCTTGAACTTTTATTCGTTAATTTATATTATGAAAAAATGCTTTTTGAATTATTTAATCATTGTATTTATGAAAATAGAAAATTAATTTTTAATGATTTTATAATTGATAAATTAATAGAATTATATTCTTTTGATAATTATAAATTTAGTAATAAAATTGATGAAATTAAAAAACAAGTTAATTCATTTGATGAATATGTTGAGTTGTTCATTGATAATTTATCAAAGGAAAATAATATAAAATTAAATGAATTTATTACTATTTTTGAAAGTTTAATTTCTGATTCAGGATTATTAAAAATAGTAAATGAAAAAAATATTAATAATCAAATGGGTGAAAATAATCAAAAGTGTTTTGATAAAGATAGTAAAATAATTAGTAATTGTAGTAGTATTAATAAAGATTCATTTTTTGGTTATATTAAAAATGAAGAATGCCCTGAAATGATATTTGATGATGATGATAGTAATATAAATAATGATAAATAATTATATTAACATTTAAATATAAATAATAATTATTTTTTAATAAATTAAATTTTCGAAATTTATTTTTTAATGTATACAAATTTTTTCAATTTTTTAATAAAAAATTATTTAAAAATTAATAAAATTGGAATTTTAATGTTGCCATTGAACAATCATTGAAAGCAAAAAAAGAATAAGTGTTATTCTAATTTTTTCATTTGTTCTTATATATTAATTTTAATTATGAATAATTATATATATAATAATACATTTAAATTATTGTAAAAATAATGGTTATATATATATTCCTTTATTTTAATATTCTATAAAAAATTTGATATATTATAACACTTTATTTCACATATTTTAATTAAATTATTTCGTTTTTTATATTTTTCACAATAAAAAATATATAAATGATAGTTTTAAACAAATGCCATAAGAATAAAAATTTTAATTCAAAGTAATTTTCCTTCAAAATTATTAAATAATTTAAATAATATTAACATCACTTGTGTATACAAGAGAAAAAAAAATTGATAATTGGATAAAAATGATTTTTAATATCAAAAAACCTCAAAAAAACTCAAAAAACCGATATAAAAAATTCCAAAAAAATAAAAAAAACCTCAAAAACAATAAAAACTGATATAAAAAACAAAAAAATCTAAAAAACCCAAAAAGAAAAAAAAACAATATAAACCCATAAAAAAAAAAAAAAAAAAAAAATCAAAAAAAAAAGAATAAAAACCAAAAAAAAAAAAAAAAAAATATAAATCATAAAAAAATGGATCCAAGACGTGAAAGAACCTACTTAATGTTCAAACCAGACGGATTACAAAGAGGAGTAGTTGGAGAAATAATCTCTCGTTTAGAAAAAAAAGGATTTAGATTACTTGCAATGAAATTAACAAAAGCAACAAAAGAAATTTTAGATAAACATTATGCAGAACACATTGGAAAACCATTCTTTGAAAAATTATGTAAATACATTATGAGTGGACCAGTTATTTGTATGGTTTGGCAAGGTAGAGATATTGTAAAAACTGCAAGAAAAATGATGGGAGCTACTAATCCTCTTAATGCTGAACCAGGTACTATTAGAGGTGATTATTGTATTGATTCTGGAAGAAATATTATTCATGGTTCTGATTCTGTTGAAAGTGCTGAAAGAGAAATTGGAATTTGGTTTAAACCTGAAGAGATCTTGGATTATAAGAGAGAAGTTGATACTTGGGTTTATGAAGATCCTCTTTAAATAATATTATATTTAAATTATGTTAAGAATTTTCAAAAGGGTGTTTTTTTATATTTTTTTTTTTTTTTTTTTTTTTTTTTTTTTTTTTTTTTTTTTTTTATTGTTTTTTTTTTTTTTTTTTTGGTATAAAAATTATTTTTTATTTTTTTTTTTTTTTT
>Ga0256407_10005786_pt1 | contig 19520 bp, 14 predicted proteins | sample RumenRJG_04DNA_FD_193489 | JGI IMG/M metagenome (GOLD analysis project Ga0256407, IMG submission 193489) | Bovine rumen microbial communities from Lethbridge, Alberta, Canada - RJG_04 | ecosystem: Host-associated > Mammals > Digestive system > Stomach > Rumen | place: Canada: Alberta... | reverse complement strand
AAGAAGAAAGAAAAAAAAAAGAAGAAGAAGAAGAAAGAAAAAAAAAAGAAGAAGAAGAAAGAAAAAAAAAAGAAGAAGAAGAAGAAAGAAAAAAAAAAGAAGAAGAAGAAAGAAAAAAAAAAAAAGAAGAAGAAAAAAGAAAAAAAAAAAAAGAAGAAAAAAGAAAAAAAAAAAAAGAAGAAGAAGAAAAAAAAAAAAAAAAAAAAAAAAAAAAGAAGAAGAAGAAAGAAAAAAAAAAGAAGAAGAAGAAAGAAAAAAAAAAGAAGTTAGTAAATCAAATGAAGATAATGTTTTAATTTGGTATATTATATTAATTATATTAATCATCTTTTCCATATTTATAATTATTTATTTAATATATATGTGTAGACCAGAAAAATTAGATGAAAAAGAAGAAAATATTATAAGAGAATTAGAACAATTTAATAAATGAATAATTAATTTATTTTTAATAATTATTCATAAATAATTTTATATTGTTATTAAAAAAAATTATTAATTATAAATGAAATTTTTTAAAAAATTAGACCTTTTTTCCTATGAAGCAAGTTTTACTTTTAATGATAATGGTGATACAGGTTTAAAAACTTTTACAGGTGGAATATTATCATTTATTTCCTTAATATTTTCTTTTCTTTTTTCTATATATTTTTTTCTTCAATTTGTAAGAAGAAATAATTGTTCAATTATTTATTCATCTAAAATAGATGAATTTGTAAATATTTCATATTCAAATTCATTACCATTCCTTTTTAGATTAAGTGATAATCAAACAAATCCTTTAAATAAAGATGGGTTATATACTATTACATTTAGAATTTGGTATAAAAATTCAACTAGTTTGAATTATGAATATAAATTTGATGAAATATTAATGGAAAAATGTGATATTAATAAACATTTTGATAATTATATTTCAAATTTTAAAGATATGGATGATATTGATTCATTTTATTGTCCCATGGCTAGATTAAGTAATCAGTCTTTATTAGGAATTTATACAAGTAATCAATTTATTTATTATAATTTTGAAATTTCAAAATGTAATAATAAAACAAATAATAATTCTTGTTTAACAAATGAAGAAATAGATAAAAGATTAAAATATACATATTTAGACATTAGATATGTAGATTACAAAATTGATAATTTTAACAATAATAATCCAAAAATACTAATAATTAGAAATGAAAGAATATTAACATCCATTCATGTTTTTAAGAAAATTTTATTATCTTTTAAAAAAGTTATTTATCTAATTGATAAAGGATTTTTCTATGAATTTTTTTCTAAAAAAATATTTCATCAATATGATAATCTACACATAGATACTTTATTAATTGAAAATGAAGATACTTTTCTTTCATTAATTATTCTTAATAGTGGTGAAATAATAAAATATAAAAAAACTTTTTTAAAGTTTCAACATTATTTAAGTTACATTGGCGGCATTATTAATTCTGTATCTTTTATTTTTTATTTAATAAATTATTTTAATGCAAAAAATTCATATTACAAAAAACTAATAAAAGACTTTATCATAGAAAATCAAATTAAAAAAAAACCTTTTAATAAGAATGTTATAACATTTGATAAAAATGCTTTAAGTTCTACAAGTAATAAATTATTAAATATGAAAAATGTTGTAGTTCCACAAAAAAGAGTAAGTATTCAAGCAAAAATTGAAAATACTAAAAGTTTAAATAATGAAGACAAAAATTCATTTAATCTATTGAAAAGATTTAAAGAAAAGGATGATATTGATAGAAAATTTACATTTACTATTTTCCCTTTAAATCTTATAACATTTAATAATAGAAAAGAATTAAAATGGTATATTAAAGAAATAAATAGGAGATTGAATATAATTAATATTTTAAATGCCTTACAACAAGTTGAATATCAAATTAATAAAAGAAAAAATCATACTAATAATGAAATTATTAAATCCACTATTTCAAATTCAAATAAAACAAAACAAAAAATTACTCAAATCAATAATTATTCAAAATTAATTCCAACAAATAATTTTATTAAAGAAATTGATTTAAAGTAGGGGAGAATTTTTTGATAATTCTTTTTTTGAAAATATATATAATAAATATTTATTTTATTTATTTTTAAACAACAACATTAATTATTTAATTATGAATTTAACAAAATTATTATTTGAATTTATTTTTTATATTTTTATTAAATAATTTTTTCCAAACAAAAAATAATTTGTATTCCATAATTTTATAAAAAATCAAAAGTTTTTTTTTACATATTAATGTAATTATTAATATTAAAAAAATATTATAAATAATAATTAAATATTAAATTATTTTAATTAGAAGTGGAAAAATGTATAATAAAATTATAACTCTGTAAGTTTTTTAACTTAATATCATTAGTCCAAATCTCTTATATTCATTCAAAGAAAAAACAGATTCAATAAATTCAACAAAAAATTATACTCAACAAAATTCATTATTAAATCAAGAGCCAAGACCTAATTCTAATAAAACTCAACCTTTTTTTAGAAAAATTAATTCATATAAAAAGCGATCAAGTTTAACAAATAAAAATAATTTAAGATTAAAATTTTTAAATTCTCAAATAAATGAATCAAATAATAATTATGTAAGTTATAATTTTAAAGGAACAATAACAAAAGTTTTTAATAATGTAGAAAAAGAAAAACCAATAGGAATATTACAAAATAATTCATCATCTCTTTCAAATAATAATAATAATACATCATCATTATTAATTAAATCATTTAATAATTCAAAAAAACATTTAACTTTTTCTCCATATCATCATAAAAAAAATTTTTCTTCACCTATAGATTTATGTCAAGATATTAAATTTAAAAGAAATAAAACTCTTAGACAAGGAACTTTAAATACTTTTATTTCAACTAGTGAAACAGATAAACAAGATACTATTGAATATTATTATAATTATTTTGAAAAAAATAAAAGAGGAATTTTAAAGAAGCAATTATCAAAAATTTCTGAAAATCCTAAAAATAAAAATATTAATGATAATATTAATATAAATGATATGAATAAAAATAATTTAAGTCATTCAATGATTTTAATTAAAAATTTTAGAAGTGATAATAAGGAAAATCTGTTTAAAAAAAGAAATTCTTTTTTTAGAAATAAATTTTTACTTAATAAATCAATTAAAGCATATTCTGCAAAAAGTAAAAGAAAAAAATCTAAACAAATTATTGATTTAAAACATTCAATTAATAATGATAAAACTTGTTTATATGATAGTTGTGTAAGTGATAATCAAAATAATGAAAAAAAAATGGAATTAGCTGATATTTATGTTAATTTAATAGAACAAAATCAATTAAGAGAAATGCAATATCAAACTAGAAAAAATAAACTTATTTCTTTTCTCTCTATTGACAAAGAAAATGAACCTTTTAATAAAGCAGAAAAATATAAAATTCCTATTATTGATTCATGTGTGAATAAAATTAAAAAATTTATTCAAATTTTTTGTGCGGAAAAAAAAAATACCAAAATCAATTTTAAAGAAATAAAATATCAATTATTAATAAATGAAAGAGAAAGAAAAATATTAAATAATGTAACAAAATATTATTTCAAAAAATTAATTATTGCTGAATTATGTAAAGAATGGACAAATATTGTCCATTTAAAATATGCATATCGTCTTTCAGAAAATTATTTTAAAATATCATTAAATCCAAAAACTTTGTTTTCTAAATTAGAAAATAAAAATTCAGTAAATATATTTGAATCATTTAAATTAGAAAAAAAAGATAATAAAAGAAGAGGAAGTTTCCCTGCATTATCATTTAAATTTAATTTATTAAATCCATTATTAAAAAAAAAAAGTACATTTCATTCAAAAATATTTAGATTAACAACAAAATCAATAAAATATATTAATACTTTTTTATTAAAAGATTGCCATAAAGATGAACAATTAAAAGTATATAAATTATTAGTAAATAGAATTCAAATGCTATTTCCTGAAAAAAAAAGAAGATATAAAAATTATTTTTGGAAAAAAAGTGCTATTGCAATAAATATAAAAGATAAAGATAAAATAAAAAAACAAGTAAATAAAGATTCAATTGATAAATATGATAAACCATTTTTACCAAAATCATTTTTTGAAAGAATAAAAAAATTAAAAATAAAAAGAAAAAGAAAAAGACTTTCAACAATTATTCCAATATCAGTAACATCCTTAACAAAAGATATAAAAAAAATGAACATATATTTAACAAATGAATCATTAATAAATCATAAAGAACATACAATGTTACGTACAATAGAAATAAAATCACAAATTGAATCACAATTAAATAATGAAATAGAAAAATTAATTTATTGTATAAAAGATTTAAATTTCCCTCAATTTAAAATAATATTTGAACAATATGCATTATCTCCAAATATCCAAGATAAAAATGGGAATACTTTATTATCATTAGCAGTACAATCAAATTCGTTTCAAATTGCTAATTATCTTTTAAATGTTGGTGCAGACCCTAATATTTCAAATGTAAGAATAATTAAATTAAATTTTAATTATTTATTTTTTAGAGAAAGGGAAATTATCCACTTCATTATGCTTTAGTTTATCATAATTTTGAAATTGCTGATATGTTAATTCAAAGAGGTGCTAATGAAAATGTTAAGAATATTAGAGGATTTAATCCTTGGCAATGTTTGGATTCAACTATTAGTATTGTATAATAATGAAAATCTATTTTTTATATTTTATATATATAATAATTATTAAATGTAAATTCAATGATTTTATGTATTGTTATAAATATCAGATTTATATTTTTACAATTTTTGATAAACTATTATAATTGAAATATAAACAATTTTTTTCATATATTTTTCATCATTTTTATATTATTCATATAATTATATTATATTTTTAATGCAAAAAAAATTTTTTTCCATTTATTATAAAATTTGTTTAATAAATAATGAAATATAAATCTCATTAATTTAAAATTCACAACAATAAAAAAATTGATTTATTATTAAAGGTTTTCAATATCAAAAAAGAGAAAAACAAAAAAATAATTTATTATTAAAAAAAATAAAATGTCAAAATTATCCCAATTAGAACGTTTTGACTTAGATAAACAAATAGCTCGTTGTTACAACGAAATTCTATTAACAGAACAAGAAATAAAAGCATTAGTATCAAAAGCAAAAGAAGTATTTCAAAAAGAAGATAATGTAGTTTTAATACACGCCCCAGTGACAATATGTGGTGATATACATGGTCAATATCATGACCTTTTAGAATTATTTAACATAGGAGGAAAATGTCCAGATACAAATTATTTATTTATGGGAGATTATGTAGATAGAGGTTATCATTCAGTAGAAAGTCTTTGTTTTCTTTTATTCTTAAAAGTAAGATATCCAAATCGAATTCACTTAACAAGAGGAAATCACGAATCAACAGAAATAACTCAATTATATGGTTTTTATGATGAATGCATACAAAAATTTGGTAATATAAATGTATGGAAAATGTTTACAGAATTATTTAATTTTATACCATTAAGTGCAATTGTAGATAATAAAATTCTATGTTTACATGGAGGATTAAGTCCAGATATACAAACAATCGATGATATAAGGAAACTAGATAGGAAAAAAGATGTTCCTTCATCTGGTGCTATGTGTGATTTATTATGGAGTGATCCTGAAGATAGAAGTGGATGGGGTGTTAGTCCAAGAGGAGCTGGATATATTTTTGGTGCTGATGTTAGTAAGCAATTCACTGAGAGAAATAATTTAATTATGATTAATAGAGCTCATCAATTAGTTATGAAAGGTTATAATTGGAGTCATGATAATTTAGTTTGTACTATTTTTTCTGCTCCAAATTATTGTTATAGATGTGGGAATCAAGCTGGGATTATGGAAGTTGATGAAAATTTACATTATAATATACAACAATTTGATCCTAATCCTATTAAAAGAGGGAAATTGGATTTAACTAAAAGAGCTCCTGATTATTTTTTGTAAGTTTTTTTTAACTTTTTATAATTATATAAAAAAATATATTTAAACAAATTTATTTTTAAAATTATAGTATACATTTTTTTTAAAATTTAAAAAATAAAATAAAAATAATATTGTTAAAAATAAGGTAAATCTAATATATTAAAAATTTTAATATTTATTTAAACTGTATTACCATCAATAATTTCAACACTAGGAATTCTTTTTTGAATTTCAGGATATATTTCATCAGGAGTTTTATCTTGTGGTTTAGAATCATACAAAGTAGGATTTTCTAAAGCAAATGGATTTCCTTTAAAAACAACATCTTTTAACTCAGTTAAACTAGTTAAATTATTTAACTCATCAATTTTAGCAATTAAATTATTTCCAATATATAATTTTTGAAGTTTAGCTAAACTTTTAAATCCATCTAATTTTTCAATTTCATTATAAGAAATCCAAAGTTCTTTCAAACTCTTTCCTAAAAAATCTAATCCACGAACTGCTCTGATTTTATTTCTTCCTAAAGATAATATTTCTAAATTATCAAAATGAAGATCTGGAATTTTTGAAATAAAATTTGATGATAATGAAAGTTTTTTACATCCTTTAATATAATTTAAACCATTTGAATCTAAATCTGCTATTCCTCTAAATATTAAATCAACCCATTCTTCATCACATAATTTTTTTCCTTCTTCTTCATGTTCTTTTTCCCAGTCGGTAATTGATTCTTGAAGAGATTTTTTCTTTTCCATTGGACGAAATACCACTGCTGCCATTTTTTATGTGTTAGTTACTTATTATTTTATTTGGGGAATCTTAATAATAAATATTAATTTTTATTTTTTATATTTTTAAATTAATTTATTATATTATTTATTTCTATGAGTAATAATTATGATAATGACGACATTTTAAGAAAGACTTTAAATGAAATTAATCATTTTACTCAACAATTGGAAAAAGAACAAGAGGATTATTTTAATTTAAAAGAAAAAACTGAACTTTTAATAAATTCATTAAAATGTTCTTTAGATTTAGTTAATCCTTCTCCAGAGGAGAAATTAGAATATTTATCAAAAGAAATAAATAATTATGTTAAAACATCACAAATTGAAATGTCATTAATTGATAATACATTACAAAACTTATCAAATAGTCAAAATAATGATAAAATAAGAAAAAAACAATTTAAAGAAAAAGAAGATTTAATTAGAAATAGTGAACTTTCAATATTATTTGAAAGAGAACATAATTTAAGGACAATATATTTTATTTCTATAAATTTATTATTTTGGTTAATGATTTGGGTAATGATATTAAATTATCAAAAAACAGGCAATGCAATTGATTTTGAATTTTGGAATAATAATTTAAGAGGATTAAAACATGTTTTTAAATTACATTTTTTTATATGTTTATATTGTAATATAATAATAATATATATTCAAATTATAAATTATCTTGCAAAAAAATATAATAAAATATGGTATATTCATACTTTTGTTATATATTTAATTATAATAATTATAATACCAATTTTTGTATTTTATTATTATCCACATCCTACAAATAATTTTATTCCTGGTGCTGTTATTGGTGCTGAAACAACAAGAATAATTTTGAAATTACATTCTTATTTTAGAGAAAAAATATTATATGGATTAAAGGAATTCCATATGGAATATGTAAATTTTAGTCCATCAAGTAGAACTTCATCTGTTGAGATTGTAAATATTACTATTGGTGATTATTATACTGAATTAAAGAGATTTATATATTTTTTTTTTTGCCCTAGTTTAATTTATAGAGATGAATATAATAGATTACCAAAATTTAGACCATTATCATTATTTACATATATTTTAAATTTTTTATTCTCAATTACCTTTTTTTATGTATTTTTTCTTTATATTTGTAATCCAAAAATTAATTTGAAATATATAAAAAATTATTATCATTTATCATTTTATTTACTTGATGCATTGCATATGTCACTTCCTTCTGCTGTTTTATTAATTGTTGGTTTTTATATGATTCTTCATACTTGGATGAATATATGGAGTGAAATAATTCGTCATGGTGATAGAAGATTTTATGAAGATTGGTGGAATTCTACTAATTTTGAACAATATTATCGTAAATGGAATATGGTTGTTCATGAATGGTTATATTATTATTTATATAATGATATTAGGAGATTGTCTCTTGGGAAAATTTCAACAACTTATTCTAAAATTTTTGTTTTTTTAATCTCTATTTCCATTCATGAAATTATTATAACTGTTTCTTTTGGGTTTTTTTTCCCTGTTTTATCTTTTTTTTTTGGAGGTCCTGGGATAATTTTTACTTATATTAAAACCACTTCTAAAAAATATAATATTATATTTTGGTTAGAAATGCTTATAGGACCAGGATTAATTGTTTCATTATATATTTGGGAATTTAATTTGAGAAATGCCTTTAAAATAATTCCATTTGAAAAAGAATGGCATAAACATATTCCAAAGATAATTCTAATGTTTAAGAAAAAATATAAAGTACAATTAATTGCTTTATCAAATAAATACATTTAAATATTAAATATTTAAATTAAAATTATAATAAAAATATAAATTTAATACTTTTTAAAATTATTTTTTAATGAGTTTCATACATCATATTCAATTAATTTAGAACCATCTTTAAAAACAGTTTTCTTAGCCATAACGTTAACTAAAGTTCCATCAATATCAGGAATAATTTCTTCTTGATAAGACACATGAGGTTTTTGTTTAGCAAACAAACTTTTAATTTCTCTTACTTCTGAAGAAGGCATATTATATTTAGTAGAATAATTACTTTCAGTTTTATAGTTAACTGTATTAGTACGATTTTTTCTCCTACTAACAGTTTGACTTGGAATTTGGAAAGGAGCATATTTTTTAATAGGTGTAGTTTTAGTAGAATATTTCATTGGATATTCAATTGTTCCTTCTGTATCTTCAAATGGATTTATTATTATATTACTTCCTGCATTTGAATATGCAACATCATCGTCATTTATATCATTTATTTCTTCTTTTTCTTCTAAATATTCATATCTTCTTGGATTATATGTATTATGAGAATAACCTCTTGGCTGGAAATTTTTTTTTAATTCTTCTACTCCCATATCATTTCTAATTACATTAAATTTACTAACTTTATCAACATATTTTGGTACAACATTATCAATATATTCTCTTTCGTAAATATAACCACCAGGTTCTTTTATTATTTTTGTATATTCAGTTTTATGAGGATTATAACTTCTAGTTTCAAATTTTTTTCTAAATTTAACATTTTCATAATTTTCCTCATCTTCAATATTTTCATCATTATAAACACGATAATTAACACGATTATATGAATTAAAAGTATCAACTAAATCAATTACAGAACATATTCTATTTGAAGGAAGAATATCACAAGCAATCCCACAAATTCCCATTCTAGGATCAAATAATTTATCTTGATAATTTTTATTTAAAATTATTTTTTTAATTACTTCATCTGCATCATTCGCATCAAAAACAACAAATTCATGATAATTTCTATCATATTGCTCAATTCTAATTAATCTATTTTTAAGACGATATTTTTCTTTTTCTTCTGGTGTAAATTTAATTATATCTGTTCCATTATCATGTAAAATTATTGTAGTTAACATTTCCTTTGCACATTTTTCTAATTGAGGATTTCTTTGTAATGGTTGTATTTTTCCTAATCCAAATCTACTGAAAGATTGGAGGAAATGTCTTATTTGAGGTTTATTATCTTCTCTCATTAAAGATTTTGCAAATTCATCTGGATGAGTACGGATGTCATTTATATATTTGAATATTTCATTTTCAAGTTTAACCATTGAGATTATTGGTTTTTGTTTCTTTGATGTATTTATTGTGTTCATTTTTTTTACTTTTATAATTTTTTATAATATTTATAATAAATTTTATTATTATATTTTTTTTATAATTTTATATATTTTGAGAAATAAATGAATTATTCAAAAATATATTTATTTGAAATATTTAATTTTAATTAAAAATATAATTTATTCAATAAAAGAAATAACAATACAACTAATATTATCTTTACTACCTTTTTCCAAAGCTTTTTTAACAATTTCTTTACAAAACAAATCTGCATTTTTAAAACTTTTACTCATCTCTAACAAACATGCATCATCAATAACATCCCAAACACCATCACTAGCAATAACACAAAACTTAACATTACTATCAATATCATTAACACAAATACTAGGAGTAGAAACAACTCCATATTTCTTTACATATAAATCTCCTAAAGTTCTACTTAAAATTAATTGTCCCATAACTCTATTTTTAATAATTTTACCTCCAGAATTAATAATTCTATTTCCTTCATCTTCATTAGTGCATTTATGATCAGTTGTAATTTGAATACAATTATTATCTTTAATAATATAACCTTTACTATCTCCAACATTTCCACAATAAATTTTATTATCACAAATTATGATTATTGTAGCTGTACTTCCAGTATAATCACTGTCATAAAATTTTAATTCTTCATCTATTTTTTTAAATGAATCATTTAAAGTTTCTGGGACTGAAGTTAAATTTGTTAATTGTTGTTTTATTAATTGAGGAAGTCTTTCTTTTACAAAATTAACTACATCACTTCCTCCATGACCATCGAATATACAAAATAAGTTTATTTTGTAGTTTGATGTTAAATCAGGAAACATTACTCCTGTATCTTCCATACTTTGACGGTATTTTAAATTTTTGTCTTCTTGGTAACTAAATGATTTTATTGGGGTATTTTTATTTGATATTGTTGTGTTTGAGGATTTTTTCTCATTTGTTGAAAAAGAATTTATATTGAAATTTGAATTTAAGGATGATTGGGAAAATTGGGAAAATAAATTATTTATATTTGTGCTTAAATTGTTAGTCATTTTTAAATTAAATATAAAACAAGAAAAACAGAAATTAATTTAATTTTAAAATTAATATATAATTTATTTTTTAATCTTTAAATTACTACATATATTCTCTTTAAAATAATCAATTCCATATTCTTTATATTCTTTTTTAGAAATAAAATACTTTTGAAAATTAGTATTATAATTATCATTAAAAAATTCCCTAGCACCTCTCCATGAATCTAAAATAGGATCATTTGCAACTTTAATATTAATATTACTTCCACATTCCATATTACTTCTAATTTCATTAATAATCCTATCAGATAAATAAGGATATTTCGTATTTCCTCCAGTAATAAAAATTTTATTACTTAACAATTTTCTTAAATTATAAGGAATAATATTAAAAATTTGAGAAATAATTTCAGTAATTCCAGCTTGTTCAACTCCAATAATATAAGGTTTAAATAATAATTCAGCACATCTAAATTGATCAACTCCTAAAGGAAAACTATTATTTTTAGTATAAAAATCATATTGATATTGTTGGATATTTTTATAATAATCTTTATCCATTTCTTTAATTTGATTTTCAATATCATGTAATCTATTTGTTTCTTCATCTTCTTCTTCACTTAAATTATTTTTATTTACTTCTCTATAAGCATCCCAATCTTCATCATTTTTACCAAAATCATCATCTTCACTTATTGATGATGAATTTGAATTATTTTCATTTTTTTCTTTTCCTAATTCTGCTAAAGCTTGCATTCTTTTCATATTTGATTTACTATGACGATTCATCATATCTTTTCTTAATTCTTGATATTTATTTAAACGATCTATTATCTCTTTTTTTGTTTTATATAAGGAAACTAAATATTTTTCTGGGTCATCTTTTTTTAATTGTTCTATTTTTTCTTTTTCTTTTTTTATTTGTTCTCTTTTTTCTAAACGACTTAAATATGCATTTTTTTGCATTTTTTGAATTCTTTTCATTTTTAATTGTTCATTTGTTAAATCTTCATCTGGCATTGAAAGTAAAGGCCATTTTTTTTCTATATCTTCTTCTTTTGTATTATCTAAATTTTGAACACTGTTATTAAGTTTTGTTGATAATTTATTTATTCTCTTTTGAATTTCTTCTAAATTTTCATAACCTGAATTTGTTAAGGCTTCTTCAAATTGATACTTATCTTTTTCTTTTAATTGAATTATTTTTTCTAATGAATTTAATTCATTTTGATAATTTTTTAATGTTTCTTCTCTTTTTTTTTGAAGAATTTCTTTTAATCTTTTACTTTGTTCTTTCTTTTGTTCTTCTTTTATTTTTATTTCTTCCTGTGATAAAATAGGTACTGTTAGAAATGCAGGTCTTTCAAAATAAATTAATTTATTTATTACATTATTATTCTTCATCATATTTTCTTTTTCATCAATATAATCAACTAAATTAGTATAAGATTTCAAATATGAAAATTTATTTTGAACATGATTTTTATTTGAATCTCTTATTGAATTCATTACTTTATGATACATATCTAAAGTTCCAAAAATATTAACTAATTCAAACTCTTTATATTTCTCTTGTTCTTCTTTAAAAGCTTTACTTAATAAATTCAATTGTTTTTCATAATCAAGTGCAGTCATTGTATAATTATCATAAATATATTGTATAACTTCACTACTAAATTTTTGTTTTAATTCAGGATATTTTAAATGTAATGAAATCATTAATAAATCTCTTGCATTTTCACTTCCAATTGAAATTCTTCTTGATTTCTCAATATCAATTTTATTTTGTACAATAGGAACAATATGAGTTGTTTGAAAAGAAGATGAAATAATCAATCCATTATAATTAAAATTACTATTTTTAAATTCAGATTCATTATAATATAAACTAAATAACATATCAATACCATAACAAATTGAAGGAACACCATATGCTTCAAATAATAATTCAGTAATATTTTTCCTAGAAAAATTTAAATTTGCAAAAGGTTCTGTAATTAAAATAGGATGATTAACATTAGAATCTCTAATATTTAAATTAGAAAAAATATGATCAAAAATATGTTCTTGAGTACCAAAATGAGTAACAATATTTTTTTCAAATGGTGATTTTTTATGAATTTTTCCTTGTTCAAATTCAAATATTTTATTTCCAACTACAAAAGATGATATTGTTGAATCATTTAATTTTGGTTTTGCAACAAGAGAACGAAAACGTATATTTGGTTCTTTACAAATCGACCAACCCGCTCTACATTCATATGAACCATTATCTATTATTATCCCTGTTTCGTTATTTATTAAATTTGTATCTAAGTTTTCTTTTTTAAAATTGAAACTTTCAAAATTTGGGGAAATATCAAATATCAAACGTTCTATTTGTTTTATATATTCTTTTTTGTTTATTGGAGTATTTTTTTCCTCTATTTCCATTTATTCAAATATTTCAATAAATAAATATAAATAATTTAATTAATTTTTTATTATTTATTTATTATTTTTTTAATGTTTTTATTATTTTTGATAAAAGATAAATATTATTTCATTATTTATTTAAAATTTATTATTGAAAATAAAATAAGATTAAATTTAGAGTTTTACATTATATTATATGAATGAGTGAATATTAACCTTTAATGATAATTATTCTATATTATATTAATACGAACAATTTAATTTAAAGATATAATAGTATATTTATATATATTTACTATCATTGATAAATAATAATTTTTTGAAAATTATTAAATTCGAAATTTAATTTTCTTCTTCTTCTTCTATTTCATCAAATAAAATTTCTTCTTTAATCAATTTCAAAGGTTCTTTTTCCTTAATTCGATTAAATTTATACCTGAATGCAATTCCTAAATTATTAATTAAAATAATTTCATCTTTTCTTTTATTATCAAAACTACATTTATAAAAATCAGCATATTGATTAATATGATCATAAAGAAAAGGAACAGTTGAACCATTAAAAATCCTATTAAAATACCCACCCATAAAAGAATTTAAAGAACTTTTTCTTCTAGAATAAATATTTTGATCTGGTCTAGAATTACAAAGACAAACATATTTTTTATTATCAATATTTGTTAGTTTAAAAATATCAATTTCATCCATATCACATAAGCAAAGCATAAATTTATCTTTAGGGTCTAAAGAAAAATTACTTGTATTTAATCTTTGATTTCCCATATATATACAAAATAATAATTGATTATTATTAGTTTGATAAATATGAACTTTATTACCTAAATCATTAACAACAATAATTTTTTCTTCACCTTCTAAATAAATTTTCTTAATATTTTCAAAATTTGTTTTAATAATTTTTTTATTATAATGAGTTACTCTTGATTTATCATCAATCCAATAATTAATAATATCAATTATATTTTCTTGATTATAAATAGTAGAAACATAAGCAAGACTAATTATTTTTTTTCCATTATTATAATTTTCTTGAACTGATATTAAATTATCATCTACATCAACTCGATTAATTTTATGAATGTATTTAAGTGATAATAATTCAAAAATATAAATTTTATTCCATAAACATATAAAAACCATATATTGAGTAATAAAAAAATTAAAAATTCTTTCTTGAAAATCAAGACTACCAATTGATCTTCCTAGAAAATCATCGAAGAAAATTAATTGATTAGATTTAAAATAATTATTATTATCTCCTCCTAAAAAACAAATTATTTCTGAAGAATATAATACATTTGCTTTGGATATATTTCCTATCATTTCTTGTGTTTCATCAAGAATTGATAAAAGTTTAAATGTTTTTAAATCAAATATTCTATATCCAGTATTAGTTGAGAATGTTATTAAATTTTTTTTTGTATTAAATTCAATACTATTAATTTCTAAATTTGGAAATTTATTCCATTTTGGATGTTCAATAAAGGAACTGAGATTATATATTGTTTTGGTTCTCATTTAAAAAAATAATTTATTATTATTAGTTTTTATATTACTTATACTGTTAATGAATAAAGTAATAATAATATTAATGGAATTATTTTATTTCAAAAAATCAAATTTTTTTTAATTATGAAATATCTAAAATTCAATGATTTATTTGATAATAACTATTATAATATATATTTAATTATTTATTTAAACACGTATTCTCTATATTCAGAAGCAAAGTTTTCATATAATAACTTATTATCTCCTTTTTGTAAAGCTCTATCAATTAAAAAGCATAGTTGTCTAATAGTAGTATTTTGAACTAAATTAGCTATTTTTTCCTTTTCTTCATTTGAACAGTCATAATTATTTAAAACACCTAAAATTTCAGTTTTAGTCAAATTAGGAACATGAATTACTTTATCAAAAGCAGCAATAATTCCCAAATCATCTAATTGATTAGCAGATGAAGTAGTACCAATAATAAGCATTTTTTTTCCTTTTTTAGGTGGTAACTTCTTAATATAAACTAATAATGTTTGTAATATTAAATTAGAGAATCTAGGTCCAATTTTAATATATTCAATTAACTTTTCAATATTATCCAAAATTATAATTGAAAAAGGGCTTTTATAACCATCTTCAAAAGTACTTGAAATAGAAGAATATTTTCCACCTTCCATATACTTAACTAAAGTATCTGGTGATATAATTTTAACATAAGGGAAACCAGAATGTAGAGCTAAATAAGAAGCTAAAGCAGTTTTTCCACAACCAGCTTCACCTTCTAATAAAACTGATAATAAAGAAATATTAGTTGAATTTTTAATTTGAGTAAATAATGCACTAATTTTAGAAGATAATATTTCATAATTTTCACCATAATTTATCATACCAAATTGTAAACAATTTTCTAATTCGCCTTGATTTATACCAAACATAGGTTGAATTTCATTAATACCATCAAGGAAATTTTTCATACAAATTTTATGTTCTTTTGTCAAATCAACTTTAGTTGTTCCAAAATTTAATCCTTCACTTAATGCATTAGAAGTAGCTAATTTAACTAAACTTTCAATATCAGCTCCAGTATAATTTTTAGTCATTTTAGCTAATTTTTCTAAATCTACATCATCATCTAAAACTTTATTTTCTTTCATTTTTTTAGTATGAATTTTTAATATTTCTAATCTTCCTTTTTCATCAGGTAAACTAACTTCAACATGTAATTCAAGTCTTCCAGGACGTAAAATAGCTTCATCAATCATATCTTTTCTATTAGTCATTCCTATAACAATAATATCATTTAATGAATTAACACCATCAATTTCAGTTAATAATTGATTAACAACACCATCATGAACACCAGTCCCAGAATTAATAGTTCCTCTTGCTCTACAAAGAGCATCAATTTCATCAAAAACAATAACATGTAATCCAGCATCATCACCATTTTCTTCTTGATCTTTTTTAGCTTCTTTAAATAATTCTCTTATTTTCTTTTCTGATTCTCCAACATATTTATCAAAAAATTCAGGTCCATTAACAACTTTAAATTCTTTACAATTTAATGCATTTGCAAGTGTTCTTGCCATTAAAGTTTTTCCTGTTCCTGGAGGACCATAAAATAACATTCCTTTAACATGTTTAATACCATATTTAGCTAAATATTCAGTTGGGTAACATCTTGTTGTAAATGCTCTTCTGAAAATATCACTAATTTCCTTATCTAAACCACCAACACCCATTTCATCAAATTTAAAACCAAATTTTGTTAAAGAACGGGTTTTCATTTTTTTTGATTTTATTTTCACACTTCTATTCTGACTAGTTAATTCAATTATAGTTTCATTTGTTAAAAATCCTAATTTAACAACATAATCATTTGAATTTGAACCATCATCATCTAAAGGACCCATTGGATTTATTTCTAATCTTTCAACAACAAGGCAAAAATTATAATTATCATATTTTAAATATAACATATGATTAGAATTAATTGGACTATCAACAAAATTTTTTTTGATAACTTGCACAATATCATCTTCTTCATAATGTAATTCTTGATCTGTTCTATCTTTTAATTCAACAATAAATTTTGCTCTTGTTAAATTTGATTTTGGTGGTTGTGTATCATATAAATATTCAATGTTAATTAAGTCATTTGATGTTCCACCAATTTGAAGCATTTGACGAAATATTTTTCCCATTGCCATATGACCATCTTCTATTCCTTCTGCTGGTTTTATTTCCATTACTCTGCCTTTTATTTTTACAAATACTCTATCTCTTGCTCCTGTTTTTTGCTTTAATGTTGCAAATTCTTTAAAGTTTAGAAATATTGTGTTGTATGTTATTAAATTGTTTGATGGTAAGGGACCACTTTTGAAAGTGAAGTTTGTTTGCATTTTCTTTTTTGAATTTTTAATATATTTTTTTTTGATATTTATGATTTATATTATTTCATTAAAATAGTTGAATTAAAAAGATAATTTAATTATTTTTTAATCTATTTTTCTTTTAATTATTTTTTTTGATTTATTAATTATTAACAATTTGAATTTGTTTTAAATATTTCAAATAAATTATATTATAAAAAATTTCTAGGAAATTCCCTATTTTATTTTTATTATTCTCAAACTTTTCTTTGATATAATCATACAATATATTTAAATCTTCATCATCACCATCTTTCACAATTTCATATTTTTTTAAAATATCATCAACAATTTCTCTTCCAAAATCATTATTTGCTTTATTAATTAATTCATTTAATCTTTTATTTCTATCATCAGCTTCTTTAGAAGAGATAAAAGAATTACTTTTTAATAAATCATCTAAAATTGGAATTTCATCTTCATTATCATCATTAGCAAATTCAAGTTTATCTTTTAATCTTTCTTCATCAGTATATTCTGTATTTAATAAAGTTGCTTGAACAAAAGTATTTCCTTGAGTGTCATCTACATTATTTAATATTTCTGAAACATATTTATCTCTTTCAATTTCATTATAATTATTTATTTGTTCTGTATTTTGATTATTATAATTATATGTATCTGTTAAATTATCTTCATCATTAAATATTTTTTCATATTCATCTTTTTTTAATACCTAAAAAAATATTTTATATAATTTTACATTTATCATAAATTCTGTTGCACTCATATCATTTGTATTTTTTCTTATTATATTTTCTTTTTTCTTTCTTTTATTAGGAATTGATTTTTTTTTTTCAATTTCATCACATTTTAAAGGAAGTTCCTTAATTTTATTATTATTACTAGAAATTTTAACTTTATAAGTATTTAAATATTTATTATTTTTATGAGCTTCTTTGGTAGTATTATTATTTTGATTTGGGACAAAAGCCATTATTGCTCTTCTAGACTATTTTTAAAAATATTATAAGATGATATTTTACAAGTGATTGTAATTGATTTTTATTACTAGGATTTGTTCTAATTCTTTTAGAATCATTATTATCTTTTCTTTCTGGTCTAATTGGTCCAGTATTATTTATTATTTTTTGACTACTATTTTGTTTAATTAATTTATTATTATCATCTTTAAAATTTTTAACACTTTTCATATTATTTAATGTTTGAAAAATTCCATAATTAAAGACTTGTTGAATATTAAATCTTTTCTTCGGATTTTTTTCAAGTAGAAAATATATTAAATTTAATAATTTATGAGAATAAGAACCTTTAATACTCTTTTCTAAAGGAGCTGGTGGATCACTTAAAATTTTCATAAAAATTCCCATTTGACTAGTTGAATCAAATGGTTTTTTAAAAGTAATTAATTCATATAAAATACAGCCTAAACTCCACATATCAGTTTTTTCATCATATGCTTTATTTCTACACATTTCAGGAGATAAATAATATGGAGTTCCTATAAATGTGTATGCATAAATATTATTATTTAATTTTTTAGATACTCCAAAATCACCTATTTTAATATGATTGTCTTTTGTTAAGAAAATATTCATTGTTTTTAAATCCCTGTGAATTATTTTATTTTTATGTAAATAATTTAAACCTTGACATATTTCATAGAAATAATTTTTTATTTCAGATTCTGTAAATTTTGTATTTGAATTTTTTTTATTTAATATTAATTTAAATAAATCACCATGTTCACATAATTCCATTACTAAACATATTTTATTTTTTTCAAATTTAAATGTTTCATACATTTTTATAATATAATCGTTTTTTATTTGAGATAATATTTTAATTTCTGATTCTATATATTCTTCATATTTATTCTCTTTTTCAGATAAATCAAATATTTTCATTGCGTAATAATCATTATTTTTTTGTACTTTATATACTGCTCCAAATGAACCTTTTCCTAATAATGATAATACTAAATAATCCTTAATTACTTTAATCATTTTTTTAATTAATTTATATATTAAATTATTTTTAGAATGTTTTTATTTTTTTTATTCACAAATTACGTAATAAATAATAATAAATTTTTTCTTTAAAAAAAATACAAAATTCAATTTAATAAGAAAAAATATTATTATATAATTTAACTAAAAAAAGCATTCAAACAAAAAACACAAAATATTAATAAAACACTAACTAATATATTTTCAAAAT
>Ga0256407_10005784_pt1 | contig 19526 bp, 12 predicted proteins | sample RumenRJG_04DNA_FD_193489 | JGI IMG/M metagenome (GOLD analysis project Ga0256407, IMG submission 193489) | Bovine rumen microbial communities from Lethbridge, Alberta, Canada - RJG_04 | ecosystem: Host-associated > Mammals > Digestive system > Stomach > Rumen | place: Canada: Alberta... | reverse complement strand
GATACTCAGCCCCTGGGAGAGGCCGAAGGAGCTTATCCCGTAGACAATGCCGAAATTGACTGCCTTGGCATTGCGGCGCTGCAGAGGGGTGACCTCCTCAAAAGGTGTGTGGAAGACCTTGGAGGCCGTGATCCTGTGAATGTCTTCACTTTCCCTGTAGGCATCGATCAGGCCCTGGTCGCCCGACATATGCGCCAGGATCCTCAACTCAATCTGGGAATAGTCCGCGTCCGTGAAAATATAGCCTTCCATGGGAATGAAGGCCTTGCGGATCTGTCTTCCCAGGTCTGTCTTCATGGGGATATTCTGCAGGTTGGGATCCGTTGAGCTGATCCTGCCGGTCGCTGTGATGGTCTGAGTCAGGGTGGTGTGGATCCTTTGGTCATCCGCCACATAAGCCATAAGTCCGTCGGCATAGGTCGAGCGGAGCTTTGTGAGCCCGCGGTATTCCAGTATATCATTTACCACCGGGTAGTCCGGAGCAAGCTTCTCCAGAACACCGGCAGCGGTCGAATAGCCGGTCTTGGTCTTCTTGCCCCCGGGAAGTCCCATTTTTTCAAAGAGGACCTCGCCCAGCTGCTTGGGAGATGCTATGTTAAAGACCGACCCGGTCTCTTTGTAAATCTGCTGCTCCAGCTCGTCGATCCTGCCGCCCAGCTGCGCGCTGTATTCCTTCAGTGACTCCGGCCGGATCCTGATCCCCAGTCTTTCCATATCGGCCAGAATAAAGGTCAGGGGGCGCTCGATCTCCCTGTAGAGATCCCACATCTCCTGCTCCGTCAGCTTTTCCCTGACAAGGGGAGCCAGCCGGCGAAGAGCGTCCGCGGCCCGGCAGGCGTAATTATAGACGGCCTCCGGCTCCTCCGCTGCAGCTTCCGCCCAGGTCTTTTTGCCGAAGAGCTGTTTTCTGCTTTGCAGTGACAGACCCAGGTACTCGCTTGCTGCATCTTCGATCTCATAATCATTTTTCAGCGGGTTGGCCAGATAGCAGCACACCAGAAGGTCCATAATCCCCTCCATGTGCACGCCGTCCGAAAATTCCCCGCGTGAGTCGACAGCCCAAAGACCCATCTGATCTTTCTGGGCAAAGACAGCGAGACACGCTCCCTCGCTCTCCCCTGCGGCTGAGGCACTTTGCCTGACCGCTATTCTTATTTTTTTCAAAAAGGCGATCAGATCCGCCGCCGTCAGACCAGAGGCAGACTTTTCTGCCCCGGAACCGCCGGATCCGGTACTGCTGCCTGCTGCCCCTCCGGACTCTGCCGCATCTGAAGCATCTTTATCTACGGCACTTCCATTTATTGACTGGTAGGGACCGGCCCATGGAGCTGACTGGTCAAATTTTCCCTGCTCCGGAACGATAAAGCAATTGCGGACACCGTTTTTTTCTTTATAAGACACCGCGGCACCCGAGAGCATGGATTTTTTCTCCATCCCGTAACCTGCCCGGTCCAGAACCGGCCAGATTCCGACCGTGAATCTGCTCTCCGCGGAAATCATGCCAAGAAGGGTCTTCTCCAGGTCCGCCAACCCGTCTGCCCCGGTTATCTTTACTATTGAAAAGGTTTCCTCCTTCTCTTCCAGGACATCCCGGTCAAAACGGGGAAGGAAATTCTTAAATCCCAGTTCTGTGCAAAGTTCAAACGCTTCACGGGTATAATAGTCTCCCGCTGCCGCCTTCTCCGGGTCCAGTTCGACATCGCAGTCGGTCTTTATGGTCACCAGGAAGAGACTGAGCCTGGCCTTGTCTTCATTTTCCGCCAGATTCCTGTGCAGGGCGGGCTTTTTGATCTCCTCCAGATGCTGGTAGACGCCGTCCACCGAGCCGTAATCTTTGATCAGCTGGGTGGCAGTCTTCTCGCCCACCTTGGGGACTCCGGGAATATTGTCCGATGAATCACCCATCAGGGCTTTGACATCAATAAACTGTAGCGGGGTCACTCCATAGCTCTCCAGGACCTGAGGAGCCCGGAAATCGTCAATTGATGTCTGCCCCTGCCTGGTTCGGGGGATCCGGATGCAGATTCGGTCCGTAGCGATCTGCAAAAGGTCGCGGTCGCCGGAAATCAGGACCACATCCATGTCCATAGCCTCTGCCTTGCGGGCCAGAGTTCCCAGGATGTCGTCTGCCTCCAGCCCGGCCTGCTCGCAGATCTCAATCTGCATGGCAGCCAGCATTTTTTTGATCAGGGGAACCTGCTGGCGCAGTTCATCCGGCATGGCGCTGCGGGTCCCTTTATATTCCGCATAAGCCTCATGTCTGAAAGTCGGCGCGTGGACATCGAAGGCGACCACCAGATAATCCGGTTTTTCCTCATCCAGCTGACTGAAAAGAATATTCAGAAAACCATAGACGGCTCCTGTGTGGACCCCTTTCGAATTAGTCAGATCGGGCATCCCGTAGAAGGCCCTGTTCAAAATACTGTGCCCGTCGACCAGCATTAATTTCTTTTTCTCTTCTGCGCTCATTTTTTCCATTCTCTTTCAGAAATCGTTTTGTTTTGTCAGATATCAGATTATAGTCCTCAGTTCTTCATGCCGGCAGCATGACTGTTACATAACATAGAGTATGGCCGTCACGACAGCAACGACAACTGCGGTCAGCTCAAGCACAAAAGCCGCGTTCACGAGTTTCGTGCGATAAGCCAGCTGTCTCCTCTCATTGTTTATATATTCCGGCAGATCCTTTTCAAGATTTATGCCGTTATCAACTCTCTTATCATTAAAAACACGGTCAATCAGATACTGGATTTCGACCTCTTCCCGACATCCCTGGCAGCCGTCATAGTGATCCAGAAATTCCTGGAGCGTCGTATCGTCCAGGCTGTCTTCCAGAAAAGCGGGTACCAGGCCCGTGAATTCTTTACATTTCATGATGACTCCTGAAAACATATCCTCAGGCCTGAGCCTGATTTTTTCTCACAAGTAAAAGCCGGAAAGCAGCGTTCTTTTATTCACAGCATATTCAGCAGCCGTCAATGTCAGACGCCCACCAGGAAAGCCGGAAAACATCCTTCTGCTGCTTCCATCCGGCATTTTTATATTTTATCACACTACAGCAGCGTAAGAAAAGCTGTTGTTTTCCTGCCTGGCTGTGCCTCATCATGCATCATGCCTCATCGTGCCTCACCATAATCACCGGCACCAGCCTCTCACCTGCTCCCACTGCAGTTCTTCCCTGCTTATCCCTCTGCAGCCTCTAGATCTTCCCAGCTTATCCCTCTGCAGCCTCCAGACCTTCCCTGCTTATCCCTCTGCAGCCTCCAGACCTTCCCTGCTTATCCCTCTGCAGCCTGCAGACCTTCCCTGCTTATCCTTCTGCAGCCTCCAGACCTTCCCTGTTTACAGGCAAAATATATATTCGAATATTTATTAAGGAAAAAAATAACTGTACTTTTTCGTTTCCCATGTTATAATCATTAATACACTGTATTAATGTATACAATTTGAGTGCTATCTTTTTTCTCATTTCTGTTCAATACATTCACAACACCAGTGTTGAAATATAAATCTTTTTTGTCACAAAAGGAGGAGACATGGCTGTAAGAAATCGTGCCCGCTTCAACGATGACAGTATTCTTGCAAGATACTTTGGACGTTCGTCCAATTATACAGATATCCCCAACAATCTTTTTGCAGAATACAATGTAAAAAAAGGTCTGCGAAACGAAGACGGAACCGGTGTCCGGATCGGTCTTACAAGGATTTCCGACGTCATCGGATATACAACAGACGAGCAGGGAAGGGTCATTCCCTGCGAAGGCGACCTGCTCTATCGCGGCTATTCCATCAGGGATCTTCTGAAGAACCGCCAGAAAAACTACGGCTTTGAGGAGACCTGCTTCCTGCTGCTGTTCGGCTATCTGCCCGACCATGAAGAGTTTGAGAATTTCAAACAGTGTCTTGCCCTGCGGTATGAACTGCCCGAGAGTTTTCTGGCCAATGAGCTCCTTCTCAAGCCCGCCCGGAACCTCATGAACAAGCTGCAGTCCTCGGTACTTTCTCTATATAACTATGATGAAACGCCCGATGAGACAGACGTGTACCAAAACCTGCTGAAGGGAATCAATCTGATTGCAAAGTTCCCTGCCCTCGGCTGCTATGCCTATTACACCAAGGTTCATTCCTTTGACCGGAGCTCGCTGATCATCCACTATCCCCGTCGGGACTATTCGATCGCTGAGAACATTCTCTACATGCTTCGCCCCGATGGCAAATTCACTGATCACGAAGCCAACCTGCTCGATGCCATCCTGCTGATCCATGCGGATCACGGCGGTGGTAACAACTCGACTTTTACCAATGTCGTCGTAGGTTCAACCGGCACAGACATTTACTCCGCACTCAGTGCCTCCATCGGCTCCCTCAAGGGTCCCAAACACGGCGGAGCCAACATTTCCGTCTCCAGAATGATGCAGCAGGTCATTGCGGACCTTGACTATACGGCTGACAAAGACCAGATCCGTAAGATCGTCAATTCGATCCTCGATCACAATTATTACGATTACAGCGGCCTGATCTATGGCTTCGGACACGCAGTGTATACCCTGAGTGATCCACGTGCCGAGCTCCTGCGCAAACTCTGCCGCAATCTCGCTGAGGAACAGGGCTGTATGTACAAGTTTACCTTCTACAAGCTGTTTGAGGATACAGTCCGCGAAGTGGTCCAGGAGAGAAAGGGCTTAGTCTTCCCTTCCAATGTAGACTTCTATTCCGGCCTCGCCTACCGCATGCTGGGCATTCCCGAAGAGCTCTTTACCCCGCTCTTTGCCACCGCCCGCGTAGCCGGCTGGGTCGCCCACAATCTGGAAAACAAGCTCTACGACGGAAAGATCATGCGCCCCGCAACGAAATACGTGGGAGACAAACAGGATTTTGTTCCCATGGAGCAGCGCAGGTAAAGGGTGCCTGTGACTTATAGCTCTGACTGAAGAAAGGAGCTGTTCCCACGGCCGGGAACAGCTCCTTTTTTTATCTGGAAAATATTAAACAAAAAATCTTAGACAGGGAAGTAAGTTTGGACTGCTCCGGCACAGACATCCAGGAGCGAAAAAAAACATGAGGACAAGATTTATTATTCTTCTTTAAAGAGTTCCTCAACCTCGTCCGGTGTCTCCTCAAATTTCTCAGCGATATCGGCAGCTTCCTCAGCGGGGGCAGCTTCTTCAGCCGCTTCAGCTTCCTCAGCGGGAGCAGCTTCCTCAGCCGCTTCAGCCTCCTCAGCCGCTTCAGCGGGGGCAGCTTCCTCAGCCGCTTCGGTTTCCTCTTCTGCCAGTTCCTCTGCTACAGCCTCATCAACTGCTTCAGCAACCGCTTCGTCCAACTCATCTTCATCGGACTCCACGAAATCCTCATCAAAGATATCCTCTTCAGGCTCTTCCTGCAGTGCCTCTTTAACTTTTTCGGCTCCGTCCGCAAAAACATCCTTTACCTTGCCGGCTGTCTCACCGACCACCTCAAGAACAGTTTCACCCTTGGGACCGATCGCCTCTTTGATCCTTGTATAAGCCTGGGCTGAACCGTTTTTGATCGTAGTGTAGGTCCTGGAAGCAGCTGCTTTCACTCTTGCAGCCTTCTCTTCCTGGTCGGACTTGGCAGGCTCTTCTGTCTCTTCATCCTCATCATCGTCGAAATCATCATCAAAAATATCGTCATCATCGTCAAGGACGAATTCTTTTTCTTTCTCTTCCAGATAATAGTAGACCGTCGCTGCCGTAACGCCAAGCACCGTACATCCGAATAACAATCTGCCTAATCTGCTCATCTTGATCCTCCATCTAAACATCAAAAAATGTCCGCAAATGCCCGAGAATGTGCGGCATTGCAGCCGCTTTTCCCGCTGCTTTAATCATGCTTACAGCCATGAGCAGAACTCACAGACTCACATGTAAGAAGCACCGCATTGCTAAGCGCCAAAGCGCTTTTGCTCTGCTTCTTACATACTAACTCATTTCTTATGAAAATAAAAGAGAAAAGTCGGCATGCCCGAAACTCTTTCAACACCGCCGAAGTGAAAAGTTAACTTCCAGTCCCCAAAGCGTCTGGAAGTTAACTTTTCACTTCAGCTGTTTTTTTGAAGGAGAATGACGCTCACCAGGGCAGGTCCTCGTCGGCTGCCTGCCATCCATCTCCCATGGTCTCAAATTGACTGAAGCCGTCATCTTGCGCGTCATATAAGTCTCCGCCGGAAATATTAGACAGCAGCGATGCCAAATCAGGGTCATCCCCACCTTGTCTGCGCTGACCGGATCGATCATTAGTCCGGGTGCCCGGGCGGGACTGTCCGCCTCTTCCTGCCCTGCCTGTTCCTGTTACTCCGGATCCTGTTACTCCGGATCCTGTTACTATAGATCCTTTTTCTCTGGATCCTGTTACTCCGGATCTTGTTTCTCCGGATCTTGTTTCTCCGGATCTTGTTTCTCCGGATCCTGTTACTCCGGAAGAGATGAATACAGAATCTGCAGATTTAGTCTGTTCAGCCTTGTCAGCAGCCGGCTTTTTCGCGGTTTTCCTGCCGCGTGCGCGGATTTCCTCATATTCTGTGAGAATCCTGCGGAAATTATCTACGATAAACCTCTGCGCTTTTTCATTGTAATAAACACGATAATACATGTTTTGACCCATACCGGCTTTCTCGGAATACAGACCCAGCTGCATGCCTTTTTCGGTGGGCACAGAGTTTTCCTTACCTATATCCTGCATCATGCGCTTTTCCAGATATCCGTTTTCCCGCATCCAGTTTGTGATCACCGTAGCGGCAACGGGCATCTTCTGATCCTCCGGCAGAGGACGTCCGATCTGGTTCAGCAGATAAGAAATCTGCTGGTCCTGCTCATAGTGAAACTCAGACAGAATTTCATAGGGAAAAGTCTCGGCCAGAGAAGGCCTGGGGGCGGATTTCCGGGGAAGGGCGCCTACCTGACCGCCTGCTTTGTGGACGTCGGTGAGGATTTCCTCCACAAACTTCAGGCAGCGGTTCACATTTATATTTGTCAGTACGTCATTATCCGGAGCAGGTCTGTTTGTAACAGGGTTCCTTCCCTCTGCCATCCTTCTGATGTACTGAACCGCGACTTCCAGCCGCTTGAGATCATAGCTGCCCATCTTCCCTCCTGTCCTGCTGTTAGAGCTGCAAGATATCACTATATATATGATGTATTGTCGTCAGTTTATCGTAAATTTGTGGCAGCTTATCAAGCATTAGCCTGACACAAGTCTTCTGTCACAAAAGCGCTGCAAGATCCGGGAATTGGAATTACCGTACTCCCGTCTTCTGTCACAAGAGCGCTGCAAGATCCGGGAAATCGAATCACCGCTCCTCCCGGTCTTCTGTCACAAGAGCGCTGCCAAATCCGGGAACATTGCCACGCTTCTCTTCAGGATTCCGTTCATGTATGCGATGGCAGTTCCGTAATTGGTCACCGGAACATTCTGCCGTACGGCGCGTCCGATCCTGCTCTGCATCTCACGTTCATTCAGCATGCATCCGCCGCAGTGGATGACCAAAGCGTAAGGCGTGAGATCCTCCGGAAACCCCGTTCCTGAAGAAGTCTCGATCGTGATGTCCTTCCCGGTCTTTGTATGCAGCCAGCGGGGAATCTTCACAGTCCCAATGTCGTCACACTGACGGTGGTGGGTGCAGCCCTCCGAGATCAGGACGCGGTCTCCGTCCTTCAGATATTCAATCTGCGCCGCGCCTTCCACTGCCGTCTTCAAAAACCCCTTGTAGCGCGCCATCAATATGGAAAAAGATGTGAGCGGAATGCTCTCCGGCACGTCTTTCTGCACCCGGGCGAAGGCCTGGCTGTCGGTGATGACAATGGCAGGAGGTCTGCGCAGACTCTCCAGAGTCGCGGTCACTCCCTCCGTCTGTGTGCAGATCGATGTACACCCGGCATCCAGTATATCCCTGATCACCTGCTGTTGAGGCAGGATCAGCCTGCCTTTGGGGGCAGCCTTGTCAATGGGAATGACCAGAATGACCTGGTCTCCCGCTGTGAGAAGATCCGATACCAGCCTGGGTTCCCGGCCCTGCTGTGCTTTCCATGCCCGATAAATCTCCCCGATTGTCTCCTTGATCTCCGTGATCCCCTCTCCGGTCAGGGCACTGGCCCGGACAAAAGCCGGTCCGGAAGATTTGACCGCTTCGGTCGACAAAGAGGTTGCCAGATCCGATTTGTTCCAGACGATCACATAGGGGATTTTTTTCTCCTGAAACAGGCCCAGAAGTTCGCGGTCGCAGCCGCACATTCCCCTGCTTCCGTCTACGACCAGAACTGCAATATCTGTCTGAGCCAGAATCTTTCTGGTCCTCTGCACACGCAGCTCACCCAGCATTCCCTCGTCGTCAAAGCCCGGGGTATCTATGATCACGACAGGCCCCAGGGGCAAAAGCTCCATCGCCTTTTTTACAGGGTCGGTCGTCGTGCCTTCCACTTGTGAGACAACAGCCAGGTCCTGTCCCGTGACAGCGTTTACAACGCTGGACTTTCCGGCGTTGCGGCGCCCGAAAAAGCCTATATGTATCCGTTCTCCCGAAGGAGTGTCATTTAAACTCATCTTTTCTCTCCACAAAAACCGCGCCGGGACGGATATATGTTTATCTATTCAGACAAACTACGCCGGGACGGAAATACGATCTTCCCTCCAGACAAACCGTGCCGGGACAGAAATATGATCTTCCCTCCGGACAAACCGTGCCGGGACGGAAAATGGTTTTTTCCTCACTCAAACTGCACTGGGACGGAAATATGCTTTTCTCTCCAGGCATGTCTTACCCAGGCGGAAAAATACAATTTTTCCCTTTATCCCATACCGGCTCTGTTGTAATTTCATTATTCCGTAATCACATTTGTCAGCGCACCGATCCCTTCGATCACACAGCTGACCGTGTCGCCGGGCTTGAGGAATCTCGGCGGGTCAAAGCCCATCCCGACTCCCTTGGGAGTTCCTGTTGAAATAATAGTCCCTGCCCGGAGTGTCATTCCGGCGCTGAGCTCGGAAATAATGCGCTCCAGACCGAAAATAAGCATATCTGTCGTGCTGTTCTGACGTATCTCTCCATTAACAATGCTGGCGATCCTGAGCTTGGGCGGCCATGCAAACTCATCCGCCGTCACGATACAGGGACCCATAGGGGTGAAGCCATCCAGGCTCTTGCCCAGGTACCACTGTGTGTGTCTGGTCTGGATGTTGCGGGCACTGATGTCATTGAGGATCGTATATCCGAATATGCAGTCCTTCACCTCTTCCGGAGCGATCCCCTTTATGTCTTTCCCGATAATCACTGCAAGCTCGGCCTCATAATCCAGGGAATCAACCAGGTCCGTATAGGCGGGAACCGGCTCCCCGTCTCCGGGTGACCGGTATACACGCTTGGAAAAATACACGGGATAGCGGTCTTTTGATACAAAGGACTCACTGGAATAGGCCGCAGCTTCCTCCGCATGCTCAGTGTAATTAAGTCCCAGGCAGATCACATCCTGCAGAGGACAGGGAATCGGGGAGAGCAGCCTGCAGTCCTTGCCCACCATCAGTCCGGCTTCCTCTTCGGACTCATTGAATCTCTGGGCGATTCCGCTCAGATCCTGCATAATCTCCGGAGTGGCCTCGGCGATCATTGTATTCATATCAGGAAAAGAATATGCCGTATCTGCCAGCGGCAGAATCTTTTTGCCGTCAGAAGAAATGATTCCGACTTCCTCAAGAGCCCGCTTAACATACATCCTGATTATCTCACTGGGATTGTATTCAGGTCCGTCTTCAAAATTTCTCTTGAATGTAACTAATCTCATATTCAGCAGCGGGGCAGCTTCTCTTTCCGCCCCTTCCTCCTTTCCGGTTGATGCTGTTTAAAGATTCTCTTCCGCATAAATCGTGCGCAGCAAGACGGAGATACCCTCTATAGTCTGCTGTAGTCTTCTATCATGTTCGCCCGTAAAACAAACAACCAGAAACCCCTCTGTAATTTCGTGGCAAAAAAATCATGCCCGGCTTTCTGGTATCCATACCGGTATTTAATACCGACATCATTATCATTATATAATGAAAAAGCGACTTTCTGCCACAATAGAGGCAGAAAATCGCTTATTCTTTCAGATGATCTTTTTTGCAGAACACAACCATTTATATCTGGTCATGGCCTGTCTGCTTCAGGTGCTGTCTGATGGGTATCCACCCTTCGGCTCTGCGGTGAGATTGCCTTTGGCGTTTCTCCGTCCGCTTAGCTGTTTTTGATGGCTACCCATCCTTCCATCATTCATTCAAATGGTTTTGGATCATTTTTTCGTGGAATCTGATCCATTATCTTTGTCCTGATCTTTCTTTTTATTGTTCTTCTTGTGACGCTGGATCAGGACAACTGCAACACCGGCGCCGCACAGCGTCAGCAACCACAGGAAAATGTTGGTTGTATCTCCGGTCTTGGCGGAAGTCGTACCTTTCTGTGAAGTCCCGGATGATGTCTTGGAGTTCGAGTTGGATCCCGTTACGTTCTTAATCACCAGTGTGGACTTGGGATTATCGCCGTCCTCAAATCCGTAGGTCAGCGTATGTGTTCCGACCGCGAGCTTGCTCAGAAAATCCTTCTTGAATGTGATGACGACGCTGCCGGATTTCGCCTTGTAGTAATCCTTCTTCAGGACCTTTCCGTCTACCAGGATTCCCTGGAAATGGCTGAAGGCAGTCTTGTTTTCGGTCTCTCTTATAATCTTGACTTCCAGGCTCTTGCCGGAACCCTTGGTCCAGGAAAGACTTGCGCCTTTTTTGACCTTATAGGTACCCTTGGTCAGTTTGGGGATCACTGCGGTTTCAACTTTCTTACAACGCTCGCAGGTGTGCTCCTTTTTGCCTTCTGCAGTCAGGGTAGGTCTTGTGATTATCACCCATTCACCGAATTTGTGGCCAAGAGCTTTACCTGTATCCACAACCTTTGTCTGTTTTTCAAAAACACTGTTTTTGAATACTGCCGTGTAAGTGGTCTGAGCCTTTTCCGTACAGGTGGCTTCTTTCGTCTTCTTTGAGGTGGTCTTGACAGTCTCTGTCAGCTTATGCGATTTGTAGTTCTTACAAACTACCTGGGCTTTAACAGTGCTGTTATCCTTCGACCATGTATATGTAGGCTCACCCCATTCATGTTTAGTTGATTCAAAGCGGACGCCTGTCACAGGTGCAGCAGTTTCACCCTTCTTATAAACAGTTTCGACGTAAATATACTTGGAACCATCCTTGATGCTTCCGGTGCTGATCTCATGAGCAGAGGGGAATAAAATATCGGCCGTTTCAAATGTAATCTTCTTGGGAGTATAGTTTTCCTGATAACCCTGTTCCTTGCTTCCGCTCTTTCCGGTAAGGGCTGCAAAAGCAATTCCGTCTGCCACTTTACACTGCACTACATATTTCTTTTCTTTAGAGAGGCTGATCTTGGAACTGCCGCAGACCACACCATAGGCCTTACTTGTTCCGTCAGCGCGTCCCGCCGTAATATTCATATTTGAATCTTTCAGGCTGAGTTCACCGGCAGCTTTTATCCCGTAAACAGCACAGGGAGCATTTACTTTTACGTCACTGTCCCCTGAAATAACTATATCTCCTGCAGTTTCTATGCCGCTGAAGGTTTTTACAGTGCTTTCATCCCCGGGGTTGGCGATTACAGTAATAGCCGCGCCATCAATAGAAATCTTTTTTCCTGCATAGAGGACTGAATTCTTAACAGGCGGTTTATAAACATACGACTGCAAGGTGGCTTTTGCACCAGACTCCATCTTGAATTTGTCATGAGCATAGACACCGGTTCCATACACATTGGTTGTCAGGTTGGATCCCTTGCTCAAATTCAGATTTTCACATTCGATTCCGTTAAGAATATCGTCAGTCTTCTCGTGATTAATTGTTATTGTGGTACTGATGTCAAGATTGCCATCAGAGGCAATGGCAGTTTTCCCACTTTTAGTGGTCAGCGTTCCTTTTCCTTTGATCTTTATTTCAGACTTCTTCTTTGAGTCTCCGGAATTGAATCGAAGAGCGCTTGCCTTCTCATCTCTTACAGATTCAAGATTTGTAAGTGTGATTTTATTCGTGCCTACAAGATTGATCGTATATTCTTTTTCACCTGTACCGGAAAGATAAATGCCTGCTGCAGGGGAATATGCATGATCATAGACAGCATTTGTGTTGATCACATAAACATTGTTGAAAGTAATTATTTTTTTATCAAAATCAAACTCAATAAAGTTTCGATCATGCTTACCTACAGCATTTTTCCCATCAGAATCAGTATCGTTAAATGCGTACCCAATGTCATTTATATACAGAGATGAGGCAGCAGCCTCCTTTGACAGATCCAGCGCATAGTTGCCGACGTAAAGAACGGGTTTGTTTTTATCTTTGTTGGAGATTTTCAGGGTTGCCTGTTCTGTCTTTACGGTTTTGCCGCCTTCACTTATCTCGCAGAAAAACTTCTGACCATCATCATCCTTTGTCGTGGATGGAATAATCAGAGTATCTGTTGTAGCAGAATCACCATCCAGTGGCTCGTTCTTTCCCGTGGATTTATCATGAATATACCACTGATATGTAGCGGAACCCGAGGACGGTACGCTGAATGTGACTCCCGCAGGATACTCCACGGTCTGGTCCTGGGGCTGGGACATAGCTGTCAAATCAGGAGTAACAGTCAGATCTGCTGTATCTGAGTCTTCAGAATCCCGTCCGGCAAAAGATACCCTGCAGAAGTAACTGCCTTCATCTTCCTTCTTTACAGATTCAATGACAAAGTGAGGTGTTTTTGCAGTATCATTGCCAGTGACCGCTGTTGCTTTCGTTGTTTCTGTTGCTTCTTCTCCGTCCCCGTCTTCTTCGTCTTCTTCCTCTTCTCCAACGTCGGAGACCTTATACCATTGGTATGTCGCCTTGGAGGGATCTATACCTTCTATATTGTCATTCAGCTCGACTATGAATTCTGCTTTCTCCGACTCCTTTACCGTAACCTCTTCCTTCGGCTGGGTCTTAAAAATAGAAACTGAATCTTCCTCACCCTCGTTTGCAGCTTCCTCAGAGGCAGTCTCATCATCGCCTTCTTCCGCGATTTCCTGCGTGGTCGTGCCTGCGCTGCCTGTATTATCCGAAGGAGCATTGTTCCCGTCGTCAGCCTGTGCCGCCTGTTCATCGGTTTTGGCAGCATTTGCTCCTTCGTCCTGTCCGGCAGCTCCCGCTGCTTCTTCAGTTGCCTCGGTCTCACCGCTTCCGGCATCTTCTGTCTGCTGCGGAGTCTCGATCACTTCGGGCTCCTCAGGAACTTCCGGCTCTTCGGGTTCCTGGGGAATCTGCTCCCATCCCGCATAAACCGTCATATTGGAAGTGACCACGCCGTCCCAGGGAGTCTGGCATTTTTTGTCAGTAAACCAGCCCAGAAACTCATAACCATCGTCCATGGGGGTATCTGCCAGGCCTTCAGCAGGATATCCTTCTTCGACATCTTCAATATAGGACTCTCCGTGGCCGTTCAGGTCATATGTCACTGTATAAACAACCGCCGGCTGCTCAATATCCCCCGAGCCATCCGATTCTCCCGAATAATCGTCTTCAGAATAATCCTCTTCTGAATAATCTTCCTCTGAATAATCATCAGCTCCGGTATACATGGCATTTTCATATGTTTCCGTGTCTCCCGACCCTGCATTGTCGAAAAAATCGGTTCCGAAAGCAGTTAAAGGAGAGGATACAGCCAGTGTTGTACTGAGAACCATTCCAGCGATTAAAGTCACGATGCGATTTCTCTTCATTTTAGAAATACCCTCTTTCCCCCCGACATATATTTACAGCATATGTTCCGGCATATGCTTATAGAATATATCCAGGCATATGTCTGACGGGGGCGTCATATTGTGATAGTAGTCATAAATCACAAATCCGTAATAAATCTGCTCTGACCCGTCTTACATGCTGCCGTATTTTTCCGCAGGCATGCGAAAAAACACAGCCGTGACCGACGGTGTCTGAAAAATTTCCCCTGTTCAATTATTTTTAACCAATCTGTCCGACCAGGGGTCAATCTGACAGACCTCTGTATGAACAATCATGATTATACCAGACAAAAAGTGTGTTTGTCATTTTTTATAAAAAAGATTCACTAAATTTTTGCATTATTATAAGTACGTTTCATGAAACGGGTTACTGTAAAAGTTATTGCCGGAAAAAATATCGATTTAAAAGAGACGTAAAAAGAGATTGTCAAAAAATATAAGACAGACATATAAAGTATAAAACAGACTCACTGCTGCATGGCATAAAATAAGAGGGTGTGAAGATAACACGGATTTGCTTCTTCACACCCTTTTTTGTTATTTATTGTCCCTGTCTGTTCATTTCGGGCACAATTCTTCTAATCATTTTCTCTGTCCCTTCCGGGCAGGATTGTTTCATCATTATTCTTTCAATTCCGGGCAGGATTTTTTTCACCATTGTCCCTGTCCCTTCCGGATAAAAATGATTGGAGCCGGGAAACCACGCTTTCATCCATGAGATCAGGTATTTCCCGAAGGAATATCCTGCCGGAAAAAGCCAGGTGGGGCAGGCGGATGATCGTATATCCCTGGGGAATGGCGTCCTCATAGCAGGGATCAGCGATGACCCCGATTTCACTTTCTGCGGCATGCAGGACGGAAGCATCGCCTTCGCTTTGGCCGGTAATATTCCGGAGCCGGGCATTCAGTTCCTCTTCACCAGCGGGAGCAAAGTCATTTCCACCCAGGAAAAGACAGCTGCCTGCAGGTTCCCCTCTGCCCTCTTCCGTCATGCCGAAAACGTGAGTGGGCACTCCTGTCAGAGTCTGCACGGAAGCCGCCAGCGATGTCATCACAACAGGCTCCCCGATCAGGCAGACAGGTAGTTTTTTTTCATCAGGCCCATCAGCGGCAGCGGCCTTTCTCTCCCGGAAAGGAAACTGATTCTCTCCTGTTTCTGCCGCTGTGCGCACAGCTTCAAAATAAAGCTCTTCTGTTCCGCAGGCAGGTATTCCTGCCACGAAAGGAATCCCGAATCGTTCCTTCATGTACTCAGCTGCCGGAAGACCGGTGGACGACAAAAGCAGGTTCACGTCGGCCGAAGCGCTGCGGCATATATCAGACAGCTGCTGATTGTACCTGTTGTCATTACTGTGCCCGGAAAAGCCATTCTCAGGAGTATCAGCTGAAGATTCTGCTCCACCTTTTGGGGCGTGGACAAGTTCTTCTGCCTCAGTCCGGTCCTCAGTCAAATTTCTGTCTGTACTAATGGGTGAAATGGATGAAGAACTGTCTCTTCCGTCTGAGACCATGTCTTGGTCCATAGCCCAGTTGGAGACGATTTCTATTCCTGCGGACGCAAGCTTTTTGCGCAGGCTCTGTTCTGTTGAGGGAGCGTAAAAGTCAAGAGGAGTCATGCCAAGGAGGTTGACCCTGATCTTTCCGCTGCCTGTGCGATTCTTATCATCAGAAAAATCTTTCCTGTCTTTTTCTTTATATTTTTTAATTTCTCTCTCGTTATTGTTTCTTTGTACTATTTCGCTTTCAGGCTCCGCAAAGACACCTGCAAATCGCTTCGCGATCTGCAAAAAAGCAAGTCCCGCTCCCCGGGTATAGTCGTGCATTCCGTTGGTGCTGATATAAAACGATGGAATTCCAGTCTCTTTCTCGATGATTCTGGTGATGGCGTCAAAGTCCATTCCGACTATATAGGGAATGGGGGAATTGGCGATGGCAATAAAAGAAGGCGAATAGATGCGGGCCGCCTCCGTGATATCCCGGATCAGCTTCTCGTCATTTCCCAGCATGGCGTCCGTATCATTGAGGCCTGACAGGAAGATCAGGCTGTCATGGTCGTACCACCTGATCTCATCGTGAGTATTGTAGGTGGAGTTGCAGCCCGAAGGATCGTGCATGACAACCATGCCGCCAAGTTCAAAAAGAGCGCTGCAGACGCCCGATACGTCTCCGGTGTAAACCGGTATTTTCCTGAAAACCTGTCGCATTCTCTTCTCCTGTTACAATCATCAGAAGCATTGTGGCGGAGCATTGCCGCTTTCGATTAAGCTGACTGCTGCCATCTTTCAGCATGTCTTTGCATCTGCTGAGACGCGCCGCAAAAAACCTTTTATTATTCCTGCCGGGTGCTCTTCTTCTCATCTCCAGAGGCACGCCGCAAAAATATCATCTGTTTTTCCTGCCAGGTGCTCACAGCACGCAGGCGCAGCCCAGTCCCTTTCTGGGCACGATTGACCGCGTATCTTTTTCGTGAAGGAAGGCATCTTCCATGAGTCCGGCCAGTTTCTCTACCCCGGAAAAGCCCCACATACCGCCATATTCCACAAGATTCACAAAGCGGGCTGTTCCTCCAAACCAGGCAGCCTTGGGTCCGATGGCCAGCATATTACCTTCGTTTTCCTTTCCGTGAAGGACTCTCATTTTAGGATGAACCGTAGAGTTAAGGATCAGCTCCGGGTGATGTGATCTCAGCCAGTCAAAGTCCTCTTTTTCTTCAAGGGAAATCGCATCGATGTAGATGCGGGTCACTCGAAAGCCATGCTCAAGCAGCAGTCTTGTCAGCCCCAGGGTCCTGGGATTAGCTATATAGTCAACGGTAATCTCTGTATCTCCGATCAGTTTACGGGCATGCTCAAGGGCATTTTCAGCGGCTTTCTGTCCGGCCTGCATCAAGTCTGTCCCTTCTTTTGAGGAAAGCGCCTTCCGCAGTTCTCCGATTTCCTCGCGGATTTCCCCGGCGCCAACAGAAGGGGGAAGGTACAGAAAAGGTCTGCCCAGTCTTTTGGCCAGCTGTTTGATTCCGTGGACTCCGCTCGGACTCCTTGTGATGAAAAGAGAGGCCGCTCCAATCCTCAGATAATCGTCATAGGTCCTGCACTGCTGCAGGCTGAGATAATGAAATTCGGCTTCGGTGATCTCTTTGGCAAGGTCGCTGTCGGGATCCACAGGCTGGTTATCTCCCAGGATACAGACCAGGCCCGGATCGACAGCAAGGGGACGGACGGGCCTGAACATGGATTCCTTGAGTTTCTGTTCCGGAGTGAGGCCGGTTTTCTGCATGACAGGATCCATCCAGCAGCGCATAAAATCGATATCCGGGAAACGCTCCTCCAGATTCCTGTAGACCCATGCGGCATCGGTTCCCACAAAATGATGGAGACAGACCAGGAAGACGGCAACTGCCCTTGGACGGTAAGGAAGCCGGTTGATCGCATCAGTCACTCCCTCTACCGTGATGTCCTCAAGACTCCCCTCATAAAGGTCTTCCTCTTCCAACAGTACACATGAAAAGCGGTCCGCAGCGTCCATTTCAGCAGCTGTCAGGACGACGCCCCGCATGCAGTTGTCAGAGCATACATAGATCTGATGACAGTCGGGGACCAGCATTCCAATATGTACGATATTCCAGGTTTCGTGGACAGGCGCGTTAAATTCCAGCACCTGGGCAAAGGGGGCCGGAAAGGCCGCCTCCGAAATCCTGAGGACAGCACCTTCTTCGCTTACAGACCGCAGCCCTCCGGGACCTATTTTTTTCATTATCGATCTCCATTCATAGATCAGCACCGGACAGAATCTTTTCCTGTGCAAAGAAAAATTCCTCTGCATCCACAGGTATTCTGCTTCACTGCCCGGCAGGCAGTGAACTGCTGATCTGCTGTCGTTTCCGCAGATACCCTGTTAGTATCTGTCATTCCTGAACCGGGATATGCCTACAGCCGATCTGGCTCACTTCCCGGCAGGAGCCATTGCCTGACCTGCTATTACTTCCGCAAGCATCCTGTATTCCTCCGCCATTTCCGAATCAGGGAATGCCTGAAGGACACACTGCCCCCGCTCTTCAGCCTCAAGGACGGTGGCGCTTCTCGAAAGACATCCTGTCAGTTCGGTGCCCAGTTCCGCAGCAAGTGCACGGACCTTGTTCTCCTCATCGGGCACATCTCTGCGGTTGAGGATGAGGCCGCCAAGCCTGGCGTACCCTCTTCCCTGAAAGTGCTCCAGGGCAAGTCCGATATTAGCAGCGGCATAGAGGGACATGGTCTCTCCGGAAGTAAGGATATAAACATAATCGGCGTATCCTGCCCGCATGGGCATGGCAAATCCGCCGCAGACGACATCGCCAAGGACATCGAAAAGCACTATGTCGGGGCGGTATTTTTCATAGATTCCCAGTTCTTCCACTTTTTCAATGGCTGTGATCACTGCTCTTCCGGCACAGCCCTGGCCGGGCAGAGGGCCGCCGGCTTCCGCGCACAGCACCCCTGAAAAGCCTGTCCTGATCACCTGCTCAGGGCCGAAAGGCTTCCTGGCACGAACATAGTCCATGATCGTCTGAGGAGATCCGGAGCGGACTCTCTTCATGATCAGCTGAACCTCTCCGGCACTGCTGCTTCCATCTTCCATGTTCTGAAAAAAAGAATTCTCCCGGCACAGGAGCCTTGTGGAGTCAGCCTTTGGATCACAGCCCACCTGCAGAACTCTGAGTCCCTTCTGCGCAAATACAACTGCAAGATTGGAAACCGTCGTGGATTTGCCGATCCCGCCTTTTCCGTAAAATGCTATTTTAACCATTTTTCCTCCATGCAGCTGCTCCCTGCAGATACACTCTGCAAAACCACTGCTGTCCCGCTGCTGCAGGCTTACTGTTATTTGATCCTGGAGTATGCCGTTTTGGTGCTGACTCCCGCCAGACGGCCAATTTTTCCGGAGAGGGCCGTGATCTCATTCTCCGGGGCATCGACGGCCACGCTTATGATATTGATTCCCTTTTCCCGATAGGGAATTCCCATTCTCCCGATTATATACTGGCGGTAAGAATGCAGGATGCGGTTGATATCCTCAGGGGATTCCTGATCTTCCACAATGATTGAAATAACTGCAACTCGTGTTTCCATAAATGTCACCATTTGAGATTCTTATCTTACATTGCCGGGTTATAGGCATACCCGGCAGGCTCATATTCAGAAAGCCGCGCGGACTGCTTTTCCAGCATTTCAGCTTTTTTCGGCATTTCAGCTTTTTTCGGCATTTCAGCAGATTCTGGGAAGAAGCTCGTTTCCTGGCTGGGGCAGGATGGTCTGAGCACCAATCTCGGTGTTGAGGACGACGCGTCCGGGATGGTCTGAAGTAACTCTGCCGATACAGACAGCACCCTCCGTGTGGGGGCTTCTTCTCAGCGCTTCCAGGACCGCATCCCTGTCCTTCTCCGGGGCGATGATCACAAGTCGGCCTTCGCATGCCAGATAAAGAGGTTCGAGGCCCAGCATACCGCAGACTCCCCTCACACCGGGATCGACGGGGATTTTTTCAGCTTCCAGGGAGAAGCCGACATTGCTCTGGCCGGCGATTTCATAGAGGACTGTTCCCACGCCTCCTCTTGTGGCGTCGCGGATCACGTGGATCCCGGGGGCGTCGGTCAGGGCGTTCTGCACAGCTGCCCACAGGGGGGCGCAGTCGCTTGTGACATCTGCCTCAATCCCGTATTCATCTCTGGCCAGCAGGATGGTACAG
>Ga0256407_10005783_pt1 | contig 19526 bp, 14 predicted proteins | sample RumenRJG_04DNA_FD_193489 | JGI IMG/M metagenome (GOLD analysis project Ga0256407, IMG submission 193489) | Bovine rumen microbial communities from Lethbridge, Alberta, Canada - RJG_04 | ecosystem: Host-associated > Mammals > Digestive system > Stomach > Rumen | place: Canada: Alberta... | reverse complement strand
GAAAGACTCCCGCTCGGCTCGAGGTGGGGGCTCGAAAAATAAACTGTTAATTGTTATTATTGTGAACGCGCTCAAACACAGCAAGTTACGTTTCGCCCCCATAGCACGTTAACTCCTCCAACTCGGCACGTTAATTCCTCGAACTCAGCACGTTAATTCCTCAAACTCAGCACGTTAAGTTTTCAACTCAGCACGTCGACTTCCAAAACACAGCACGTTGTTTTCGCGTTTTTATCCACGAAAAAAGCCCAACTTCGCTAGGAAGTCAGGCTCTCAACTATTAACTTTTATCTCTTAACTTTTATCTCTTATCTTTTATCTTTTAACTCTAAACTCTAAACTTTCAACTCTCAACTTTCATTGCCCTGCCATGATAGTCAGGATGGCTGTCACGTCGGCTATATCGACCGCCTCGTCGTCATTAACCCTGTATTGTGGGTCGTGCGAGCCGTTTGCCATAGCAGTCAGCACAGCCGTCACATCGGCAATATCGACAGTGCCATCGAGGTTTACATCGCCTCGCTTCTGGGAGAGATAGCCCGGGTTGCTTGGGCCGCCATCGATGTGGGCATAGGCTGCATCAGTATGGCCGCTATCGTATGTCGTGCCTGCACTGCCTACGAGCCAGCGGCAACCCATAAACATATTATAAAAAGACATCTCCAATGCTTCCGTCGACCAGTCCTTGCCGACATATATCGTTGCAAGGCTCGAGCAATTATCGAACATACTTCTCATGTTTGTGACTTTCTTCGTGTTGAAACGGCTTAAGTCAAGGCTCGCCAGAACTCTGCACTCACAAAACATTTCTTGCATGTCCGTCACTTCTGCCGTATTGAAACTGCTCAAGTCGAGGCTATCCAGTTTATAGCAATTGTGGAACATTCCCATCATGTTGGTCACATTGCTTGTGTTGAAGCTGCTCACATTGATGCGAGGCAGGCTGCCACACCAATAAAACATTTCTTGCATGTCCGTCACATTCGTAGTGTTGAAGCTACTCAGGTCGAGAGTCGTCTTCAAACCATTGCAACTGGAAAACATAGCATGCATGCTCGTCACGTTGGATGTGTTGAAGCTGCTCAAGTCGAGGCTCGTCAGTTTTCCACACGAGCGGAACATATAAGCCATCGAGGTCACTTCGCTTGTGTTCAGGTTAGAGAGTCCCGTAATGGATTGAAGCTTCTTCATGCCATAAAACCAATAGTAGGCAGAGGTGGGGCGAGCGTTTGCAAACGAAGCGTCGAATACGACCTCAGTCACATCAGCCCCAATTCCTTTCCAGCCAGGCTGTGTCTCGCCCGTATTCATATCGTAGGTCTGGCCAGAGTGCGAGCTGCGCTGGTTGTCGTAGTAGAACGTCAGCGTCGTATTGTCGCTCGTGTAAACGGCGTAAGCCTCCTGTGCCTTTGCCTGCTGCAAGCCTGCCACCAAAAGCAGAAATGCGATAAAGTATCTTGCCTTCATAGTCGTTTGAATAAATCAGTTTACCTTAATGTCGCTTTGTTTCTGCCCACAAAGTTACGAAAAAAACAAATAACAGTTATAACAGTTAACAGTTTTTTTTCAAGGGGTAGGGTAGTCCCTTATACCACACATTTCGCGTTTACCCACGAAAAAGCCCAACCTCGCTAGGAAGTCAGGCTTAACTCTAAACTCTAAACTCTAAACTCTCAACTTTCATTGCCCTGCCATGATAGTCAGGATGGCTGTCACGTCGGCTATATCGACCACTTCGTCGTCATTAACCCTGTATTGTGGGTCGTGCGAGCCGTTTGCCATAGCAGTCAGCACAGCCGTCACATCGGCAATATCGACAGTGCCATCCAGGTTTACATCGCCTCTTGCGGGTTTGCCTATCACTACCCATTCGTCGGTGACAAGTTGGTTATTATTCACGATGCCTATGTTTGGGACAAATGTGGCACCTGAGGGCTGCATGATTCTGATGTCGTCTTGCAGATTCAGTTGGCCGTAATTTGCGAACGAACCCTCTCTTGTGCCTTTTGTACGCAGCATGGTTTCTGGTCCAGTCATGGTGAGGGTGGGCAATGGATCATCCGAACTGACGACCTTCCATCCTTGGAAGCCAATAGCATCGCCTTCCGAGGTTATCTTCACGCCATCAGTCAGGAACAAGTTGAGGTGCGAACGCAGGCCTACACCAGACGCCTTGATGTCGAGCGAGCCACCACCATAAATAATTGCCCCGTCTGACGCCCCTGTACCAGGCTGAATGCGTACGCCCATTCCATTGTCTGCAGTAATGGTATTATCTCCTATCAGCTTGATTTTCGGGGAAGAGAGCTTCGACTGAATGCCATAGCCTGTTGCTGCGTAGATGATGGCGTTTTTGAGTGTCAGGGTTTGAGAGGCATTGTCGTATGTAATCTCCATATCGCCTTCAAAATACCGCTCCAGGGCTTCGTTGCTTAGTTCTGCAACGAGTTCTGCAAGATTGTCCTTGTTCTGCTTTGTTACTTGAATGCCGGCAATCCAAAGGTCATAGGTGTCTGAGAGTGCAGGGAAGGTATATCGAATTGTCAAGTAATCTCCATTCCCTGAATAAACAGTTGCCGGATGTCCGTTTACATATGCAGTCACCTCATCTATCTTATTCCAGAATCGATTGCCTTCTGTTGGTTTTAATATGATTTCGACTCTGTATATGTTCCCTTCAGCATAGGTCTCATCGTCTGGCATACGATAAGAATATTGTGATGAATAATCATGATACCACTCTACTATTGTAGCGTAATAGTCCTCACTATCAGTGACAACATTTGATGAAGGCGTATTTCCTATTTGGGGTGCTTCGATACTTACGCTTACCGAATTGATAGTGCGCTTAATATGGGCTTCCTTAAGAAGGACATATTCTCCATTTATATAATCTGTAAATTGGGTACCGGGAAATGCATTCCAAAGAAAGCATTTAATAAATGTAGGACTGGCTCCGGTATGTGCATCAGTACTCCAATAAGCGGCATGTGATGTAATGATGTTTGCCTCACAGTTGTCGAAAGTGATGGAAGCAAAATTGAGACTCTCAATCCCCCTAGAAGCATCTCCATAAGCCCTTATGTTCAGTGTGATGTCCTTAATCGTCAAATGCGTTCCGCCATGCGACCAAAGCATTGTGGGATTTATCTTTTGAGATTCCATCGACAATGTACCACTGCCATAGATTGTATGGTATCCCTCACCTTCACCAATGAATCCAATCGCGTTATTATATATGCCTTCCATTTCGCAATTGCCGTCAACGCTGATGTTCAACGACGGGTTAACATTTTCATATATTAAAATCATTTCAGTCTCATTACAATACAACTGTCCTTCAGTAAGGTGGAGCACATTGGCTACAGGGTCATAATACCATGCTTCTCCGGAACTCAGCGACTGATAATTGCTTGAATTGATACCAATTCCTTTAATTCTGAATCCATAATCAGTCTGGGCCCATGCACCTGCAGTCATTGCCACAAGCGCAAGAAATGTGAGTAATAGTCTTTTCATAGTGGTTTGTTTTATGAGGTTTGACATTGCCATTGTTTTCATACCTTTCTCGCCACAAAGATACGGAAAAAAAATGAAGGACGAAAGAAAAGGGGAAAGAAAATCTTCAAATAACAGTTATAACAGATAACAGTTTATTTTTCGAGGGGTGGGGTAGTTCCCCTCACTTTCGCTTTTTCGTACCTTTGACTTCGTCGTTCCGCAATTAACCTTGCGCCTTTGTGCTAAAGCATCAAAGAAAGTACTCCCGTTGACTTCGTCTTCTTCAGACGCGACTCAGCCATTAAAAAGCAAGCTTTCATGGCGTTCGCTGCTCCTTCAGCTCGGAAATACTCAAATAAATTTGGTATTTCGCTCGCTTATTCGTACCTTTGCACGCGAATTACTCGTGCGAGTATATGAAAAAGGTGCTCTACATTCACGGCTTTGCTTCGGCTGGCAGCACGGGGTCTGCCACTCAGATGCGCAATCATCTCTACCCGAAAGGCGTGCAGGTGATAAGCCCCGACGTGCCTGTAGAACCCATCAAGGCAATAGGTTTCCTTAAAGAGCTCGTGGCGAACGAGCAGCCTGACCTCATCGTGGCAACCAGCATGGGAGCCATGTATGCCGAACAACTCAAAGGCGTGAAGCGCATCCTGGTCAATCCGTCGTTCCACATGGCCCGACTGCTGACCTTCCGAGGCTTGGGGCGCCGTGAGTTCCGCAACAAGCGTCAGGACGGTGCAACGGAGTTCAAGGTTGACAAAGCCATGATTCAAGCCTTCCAGCAAGTAGAGAAGGACAGCTTCAAGGGCATAGATGCCACCGAGAAAGCCCTGGTGTGGGGACTCTTCGGCACGCAGGACAAGCTCGTCAACTGCCAAGCCGACTTCCTGAAGCACTACGGAAAGGAGCAAATGACGCTCTTCGAGGGCGAACACTTCCTCAACGACAAAGTGCTGAGCAAGGTCGTGATGCCGCTGGTCGAGGCAAGCCTCGAAATTCAAAATTAATAAATTCAAAATTCAAGATATGTTTGAAAACTTAAGCGAACGGCTGGAACGGTCGTTCAAGATACTGAAAGGTGAAGGTAAGATAACCGAGATCAACGTCGCCGAGACGCTGAAGGATGTGCGTCGTGCCCTGCTCGATGCCGACGTCAACTACAAGGTGGCAAAGACTTTCACCGATACTGTTAAGCAGAAAGCACTTGGCCAAAACGTTTTGACAGCCGTCAAGCCCCAGCAATTGATGGTGAAAATCGTGCACGATGAGCTGGCAGAACTGATGGGCGGTGAGACGACCGACATGAATCTGAAAGGTCATCCTGCCATCATCCTCATGGCTGGCCTGAATGGTGCAGGTAAAACCACGATGAGTGGCAAGCTGGCGAAGCTGCTCAAGGAAAAGCGAGGGAAGAATCCTTTGCTTGCTGCTTGCGACACTTTCCGCCCTGCTGCAATGGAGCAACTGCGTGTTCTTGGCGAACAGGTAGGCGTTCCCGTTCATCTGGAAGAAGGCGCAACAGATCCAGTACTTGTTGCCAAGAATGCCATTCAGCATGCAAAAGCCCAGGGATTCGACGTGCTCATCATCGATACGGCAGGTCGTCAGGCTGTCGACGAGGAATTGATGCAGCAGATACAAGACATCCGAGACGCCACTCAGCCTGACGAGATACTCTTCGTCGTGGACGCTATGACCGGTCAGGACGCCGTCAATACGGCAAAGGAGTTCAATGATAGGTTGGACTATACGGGTGTTATTCTCACCAAACTCGATGGCGATACCAGAGGTGGTGCTGCGCTCAGCATCAGAAGCGTCGTCGATAAGCCCATCAAGTTCGTTGGCACAGGCGAGAAGATGGAAGCGCTCGACCCGTTCCACCCAAGCCGTATGGCAGACCGCATCCTTGGCATGGGCGATATCGTTTCGCTCGTCGAAAGGGCTCAGGAGCAATACGACGAGGAGGAGGCACGCCGCTTGGAGAAGAAGATCCAGAAGAATCAGTTTGACTTCAACGACTTCTACAAACAGATACAACAAATCAAGAAGATGGGCAGCGTCAAGGACTTGGTTGGCATGATACCAGGTGTGGGCAAGGCCGTCAAGGACCTCGACATCGACGATAATGCTTTCAAGAACATAGAGGCCATCATCCTCAGCATGACGCCAAAGGAAAGGACGCACCCCGAATGCCTCAACACAAGCCGCCGCATGCGATTGGCAAAGGGCTCGGGTACCAACATACAGGAGGTGAACAAGCTCATCAAGCAGTTCGACCAGACACGCAAGATGATGAAGCTCGTCACAGACAAGAGCAAGATGCAGCAAATGGCAGCCATGATGAAAGGCGGAATGCCAAGGGCATAGTCCATAGTCCATAGTTCATAGTTCATAGTTCATAGTCCATAGTTCATAGTCCATAGTCCATAGTTCATAGTCCATAGTTCATAGTTCATAGTTCATAGTCCATAGTTCATAGTCCATAGTTCATAGTCCATAGTTCATAGTCCATAGTTCATAGTCCATAGTTCATAGTCCATAGTCCATAGTTCATAGTCCATAGTCCATAGTTTAGAGTTAAATATGCAATTGATAGACGGAAAACAGACTGCTGCCACGATTAAGGCAGAGATAAAGAAAGAGGTAGAAGACATCGTAGCACGAGGTGGCAAGCGTCCACACCTTGCAGCCATTCTTGTCGGTCACGACGGTGGCAGCGAGACATATGTGCGCAACAAAGTGCTTGCTTGCGAGGCTTGTGGCTTCCAAAGCACTTTGCTTCGCTTCGAGGACGACATCACAGAGGAACAACTGCTTCAGGAAGTGGATAAACTCAACAAAGATGCCTCCGTCGACGGCTTCATCGTGCAGCTTCCTTTGCCCAAGCACATCAGCGAACAGAAAGTCATAGAAGCCATCGACTACAAGAAAGATGTGGATGGTTTCCATCCCATCAACGTTGGAAGAATGGCAATCGGTCTGCCTTGCTACATAAGCGCGACACCAAAAGGTATCTTAGAGCTGCTTCGCCGTTATGAGATACCGACAAGCGGCAAGAAGTGCGTCATCCTTGGCCGCAGCAACATTGTAGGCAAACCTATGGCACAGCTCATGATGCAGAAGCAGTTTGGCGACGCAACTGTAACTGTTTGCCACAGCCGCAGCAAGACGCTCAAGGAAGAGTGTCGGCAGGCAGACATCATCATTGCAGCCATAGGGCAGCCAGGCTTCCTCAAGGCAGACATGGTGAAGGAAGGCGTAGTGGTTATTGACGTGGGCACGACTCGTGTGCCTGATGCAACGAAGAAGAGCGGCTTTCGTCTGCAAGGCGATGTCGACTTCGAGAACGTGGCACCGCTTTGCTCATATATCACGCCTGTTCCTGGTGGCGTAGGGCCAATGACGATATGCATGCTCATGCTCAACACACTTGCAGCAGGCAAACACATGTATTATAGTTCATAGTCCATAGTTCATAGTCCATAGTCCATAGTTCATAGTCCATAGTTGACTTACGTCGAGCTAAAGCTTCATAGTCCATAGTTTGTAGTTTATAGTTCATAGTTATGAAAAGGAAACTTTGGTTGCTCGTTGTTGCAGTTCTGTTGTGCTGCAATATGAGTGCTCAGCAGGATAGCGTATCTGCTGACAGGAAGAAGGTGGGCGTCGTCCTGAGTGGTGGCGGAGCAAAAGGAATGGCACATATCGGTGTGCTGAAAGTCTTGGAGCGGGCAGGCATTCCTGTCGACTACATTACCGGCACATCGATGGGCAGCATCATTGGTGGCCTGTATGCCATCGGTTATAATGCCAATTCGCTCGATTCGATGGTGCGAAAGCAAGACTGGAGCTACGTCATTACCGACAAGGAAGACCTTAGCAACCAAAGCCTTACCGACCGAAGCAAGCAATACACTTACGTCTTCTCTACGGGACTTTCCTTCGGCAAGAACAAAACCGGCGATGGAGGTCTTATCAAGGGCAAAAACCTTGCGGAACTCTTCGGACAGCTTTGTACGGGCTATACCGACTCGCTCGACTTCTCGAAAGACTTGAAGATACCCTTTGCCTGCGTGGCCACGAATATTATCGACAATAGCGAGGTCGATTTCCATAGCGGCAGATTGCCTCAAGCTATGCGAGCCTCGATGGCCATTCCTGCTGCCTTTGCTCCCGTCAGACTTGGCGATATGGTGCTTGTAGATGGTGGCATGAAGAACAACTATCCTGCCGACCTTGCCAAGGAAATGGGGGCAGACGTCATCATTGGTGTTACCGTTCAGGGCGACGCGAAAACCGCCGACGAGATTAAGGGCACGCTAGGCGTCTTGAATCAGATCATCGACATAAACTGCAAGAACAAACTCGAGGAGAATATTGCCATGACCGATTTGCACATGCGAGTCAACACGACGGGTTACAATACTGCGAGTTTCTCCGCAGCAGCCGTCGATACGCTTGTCCGTCGTGGCGAGGAGGAAGCTATGCGGCACTATGATGAGCTGATGGCCCTGAAGAAGAATCTGAACCTTCCCGAGGGCTATACTCCCCCCCGATACCATCCGCTTCGTCCTAAGGTTATGACTGAGCGGCAATATGTCAAAAGGTATTATTTCGAGAACATGACGGCTCAGGACGAGCGTTTCCTGCGTCAGAAGTTTCACCTGAACAGGAACGACAGCATAGATGCCAACTTGCAGCAGCAGCTTACCACTTCCATGCGTGTTGACCTCTTCTACAAGACTGCCGAGTGCCGGCTTTTGCCCGACGACGATGGCGTGTTTGTTGTGCTTTCAGCAGGCGAACGCAAGACAGCACAGGCTCGCGTCGGTTTGCGTTTCGACACAGAGGAGTATGCTGCCGTGCTGTTGGGGCTTGATGTGCCATTGAAGTCAGCAGTACCCTTGAACACAGAACTGACGGTACGCTTGGGCAAGCGCATCATGGCTCGTGGCGAGCTGACTGCCCATCCTCGTAGCTTCACGCGTCCCAGCTTGAACTATACTTTCCGCCACAACGATATTGACTTCTACGTTGGAGGCGACCGTGCTTACAGCATCCTCTACAACCAGTTCCAAGCAGAGGCAGTGCCTATCAGCAACGATTTCCGCAACTTCAATTTCCAGATGGCTTTGCGCTGGAACTACATGCATTATCGCAACAAGCTCGAGTCGGAGAAATCGACAAACGTCACGCTCACGAATGGACACTATTACAGCTATCGCGCACGTTTGGTCTATAACAGCGAGGACGATTGGTACTTCCCGACACGAGGTTCGCGTTTCAAGGCGGAGTATGCTTACGTGACGGATAATCTCATCAAACTCGAGGACAAGGCTGGCTTGAGCGACATTAGTGCCAGTTGGCGCAGGTCGTTTACCTTTGGCAATCGTTTCACCCTTCAACCGATGGTTTACGGTCGTATGCTTTTGGGCAAGGCGGTTCCCTTCATCTTCGCCAATACCGTCGGAGGCGATTGGTTTGGTCATTATGTGGAGCAGCAGATGCCTTTCGCAGGCGTGGGTAATGTGGAGTTCGTTGCCGACCAGTTTATTGCTGCACAAGTTCAGGGTCAGTACCGTTTCGGTTCCAGCCATTATGTGTTTCTTCGCTTGGCGGGGGCCCAGCAGGCGGAAAAGCTGAAGGAAATCTTCGACCACAGAACCCTGTTCGGCGTTCAGGCTGCTTACTACTACAAAACCATGTTCGGCCCTCTCGGAGCGACTTTCGGCTATAGCAACCGCACGAAGGAGCCGTACTTCTACCTGAACCTGGGGTATGAGTTCTGAAGACAGTTCATAGTCCATAGTTCATAGTCAGATGGGAGCAAGGGCAAAATATAATGTTGGTTTTCGGACTGTCCTTTGTCTGCTGTCCGTTGTCTGTTGTCTCTCCGAGGTTCATGCGGAGAGCCGCCTGAAGAGGTTCTGGTCGAAAGCGGACAGCTTGCTTACCACCCGCTACTACCGCACCTCTTACGACACGAACTATGTGGTGCGTCCGGAAGGGAAGTTGACGCTGAAGCTCAAGGGAAACCAGACGGGCAACAGCCTTCGTGCAAGGGGGATTGTTGACGACGTCCACTTCAAGTCACATCTGAGCACCAGTCACAAATCGACCATCTCCATTGCGGCGTCCTATCGGGGCATTTCGGCTGCCTATTCCATCAACCCCGACAAGCTGAGGGGCTTCTACGACGACTACGAGCTGAACTTCAATTTCTATGCAAGTCGTTTCTGCATCGATGCCAGCTATCAGGAATCCAGCTCCTTGTCGGGCGACATGACATTCGAGGACGAGACACTCCGAATGGAGCAGGGCGAGGCGGACATGAAGGTCTTCAACATCACGGGATACTATGTCTTCAACCATCGCCGCTACTCCGTTTCCGCAGCCTACAACCAGAGCTACATCCAGCGTCGGTCGGCAGGGTCGTGGCTTGCGGGCTTGAGCTATCAGGGTGGAAGCATCAAGACGAGCGACAAGCGGAAAGAGCAGCATCCGGAAGATCACGATGTCCGCATCTATGTGGGCCATGTCGGCATCGGAGGCGGCTACGGCTACAACCTCGTGCTCGGCCGGAAATGGCTTCTCAACCTGACTTTTCTCCCCACTTTTGTCGTCTATAACCGCAACAAGCTGACCATCAACGACGAGAGCCAGCATGCCGGGCGCATGAAGTTCAACATGCTCTTCAACGAGCGAGCTGCCGTCGTCTATAACTTCTCTTCGCGTTACTTCGTCGGACTTACAGGAGTGGCAACCAACTCCCTTTTCGTTGACGATGCCGTAACCGTCCATCAAAACAAGTGGGTCGCCCATGCCTTTGTTGGAATGCGGCTTTGGAAGTGAGAAAACTAAGCGTAGTTAAATCGCAAACTTCACGTGTTAAGTTGCCCAACTTCACGTGTGATCTTTGCCAACTTCACGTGTGATCTTTGCCAACTTCACGTGTGTCGTTTGGGAATTACCTTAAGGTTGTTGACGATTTACCTGTGGATGGCTTGCAAACATCATGTGTGAATGAGCTGTGCGATGTGCATCCTTATTATATATACTAGGATGCACAGGCGCACATGCACAAATCGTTTTTATGCGGTTTTGCGAAAATACTCATCACTCATCATCTTTTGCCTTTAACTAGCTGATTATTAGTCTTGTAACGAGGTGACGAGTGCCTGACGACTCTTCACCCACTCATCACCCGTGTATTCTTTTGTGTATCAGCGCTTTAAGCAGGGTTGGTGACGAGTGATGAGTGTTTTTATTTTTTGGGGTAATAATATAGCAGTTGACCCCAGATGGATATGGGAGAAATAGGTTCACTATCGTTTCACATAAATGACTATTCAAATATGTCTATCGCGCTAATAGAAGATTTCAATTTCAGCCCATATAAATCCTTATTGATAGAAAATAAAAGGACTATAGATGACATCATCACTGAGGTTCTTGCCGAATACATCAACCGTAGGCGGCGTATTATGACATAGGACTATAAATGCAGCCGTTTTTTGACTGCATATAAAAATCATTTGTGCCAACTGCTATATTATTGCCTAAAATTATCTTCTACTTCGCCGGCATAAACCGAAAAGTCTTGATGAAGTAAAACGAATCAAGCGATTATTATACAAGAAAAGCCCACAGATTTGTGGGCTTTTCTGTTTGGCTTTTTCTGTACTCTTACGAGTTCATGCTGAGCAGGAATTCCTCGTTGCTTTCTGTGTTTTCGAGGCGCGACTTCACTTCGTTCATGGCTTCGAGCGAGGTCATGTCGGCAAGGAACTTGCGCAGTATCCACATGCGGTCGAGCGTCATCTTGTCCTGCAGCAAATCGTCGCGACGAGTGCTGCTGGCAATAATGTTGACGGCTGGGAAGATGCGTTTGTTGGAGAGCACGCGGTCGAGCTGCAGTTCCATGTTGCCTGTTCCCTTGAACTCCTCGAAGATGACCTCGTCCATCTTGCTGCCGGTATCGATGAGAGCCGTTGCAATGATAGTCAGGCTACCGCCGTTCTCGATGTTACGGGCAGCACCGAAGAAGCGCTTGGGTTTGTGCAGGGCGTTAGCATCCACACCACCACTCAGCACCTTACCGCTTGCAGGAGAAACCGTGTTGTAGGCGCGGGCAAGACGCGTAATGGAGTCGAGGAAGATGACCACATCGTGACCGCATTCCACCATTCGCTTTGCCTTCTCGAGGACGATACCAGCAATCTTCACATGACGCTCGGCAGGCTCGTCGAAGGTGCTGGCAATAACCTCGGCCTTAACGGTTCGGGCCATATCGGTCACCTCCTCAGGGCGCTCGTCAATAAGGAGCATCATGAGGTAAGCCTCGGGATGATTGGCGGCGATGGCGTTTGCGATGTCCTTCATCAAGAGTGTCTTACCGGTCTTAGGCTGTGCCACAATCAGGGCACGCTGACCCTTGCCGATAGGAGCGAAGAGGTCAACCACTCGAGCCGAAAGGGAGTCGCCCTTGCCCTTGCAAAGTTGGAATTTCTCGTCGGGGAAGAGAGGCGTGAGGTTCTCGAAGGGGCTACGGTCTCGGACTGTATCTGGATTGCAGCCGTTGATGCGCTCAACACGCATCAGGGGGAAGAACTTCTCTCCGTGCATAGGCGGACGAACAGGACCTTCCACAACGTCGCCTGTCTTCAGTCCGAACTGCTTGATCATCTGCTGCGTAACATATATGTCGTCGGGACTGGAGAGGTAATTGTAGTCGCTACTGCGCAAGAAGCCGAAGCCTTCTGGCATTACCTCGAGCACGCCTTCGCCACGAATGTTCTCGCCGAAGTTGAAGGAAGTCCCTTCTCCGTTTCCTCTTTGTGGAAGTGCTTTGTTTGGCTCTGTGTCTTCTGCCTTTACGGGAGCTGCCGGTTGAGGCTTTTGGTTTAAGAGTTCCTTTACCTGCTCTTCAATGGATGGTATATCCTGAATGATGATGAAGTCGGCAGGAACTGTCCCCTCTAAATCTCCTCCTTTAGGGGAGACTTCTTGTTCCTTCGTTTCGCTGATACGTTTGCGACGTTTTTTCTCAGCAGCAGGCTGTTTTTCCTTAGATTCCCCCTCTGAGTTAGAGGGGGTGTCCGTTAGGATGGGGGCGTGTGTTGCTGTTTCTTCCTTTTGCTCTTCTGCCGCTTTAGCCGCTTCCTCAGCAGCCTTTTCAGCTTTCGACTTGCGTCCACGCTTCTTTGGAGCAGGAGCCTCTTCTGTCTGTTGACTTTCCCTGCTGCTGTCGAGCTTTGCTTCTGTCTGAGCTGGAGCAATTTCTGTAACTTGTGCCTCAGTTTCCTTCTGTGCCTTTGGCTTCCTTCCTCTCTTCTTGGGAGCTTCGATAGGAGCCTGCAGGGACTGAGCGTCCAATATGTTGTAGATGAGTGTTGTCTGGTCGTCACTAAGTTCCGCACCAAGTTTTCCGGCAAGCGCATTAAGCTCTGCCAGAGTCATTCCTTCAAGTTCACTTTTGTGCATAATAAGTGTATGCTTATAATAATAAATAATGTGTAAGGGAAAATAATGAACTGCCAAAAGAATACGAGCAGTACTTATCTTTGGTATTACGTGTGCAAAGGTACGACAATTAATTCAATATTCAAAATTATTAAATTCAAAATTGTTGTTTTTGTGGTTTTTTTATGTACTTTTGCAGAAAAATAGCATGGTTTCATACTTACAGGTACAGAATCTGACACGAAGTGTGGGGGACAAGACGCTTTTTCGCGACCTCTGCTTCAGCATCGGCGAAGGCCAGAAGGTGGGTCTCATCGCCAAGAACGGCACGGGCAAAAGCACCTTGCTCAACATCTTGGCTGGCAACGATGAGGCCGATGAAGGTCAAGTTGTCTTTCGTAACGACCTTCGCATCGGCTACCTTGAGCAGACACCTAACTCTCCGCTCGACCTGACCGTCATCGAGGCTTGCTTCTGGCACGGAAACGAGACGACAAACCTCATCCGAGAGTACGAGACCTGTATGGCTTCTTCGAGTCAGGAAGGTCTTCAGGACATCCTCGACCGCATGGAGCAGCAGAAGGCTTGGGACTACGAGAATCGCTCCAAGACCATCCTCTCGCAGCTCTTCATCACGGAGTTTGACAAGCCGCTCTCTCAGCTTTCAGGCGGGCAGTTGAAGCGTGTTGCTCTTGCCAACACGCTCATCATGGAGCCCGACCTCCTCATCCTCGACGAGCCGACCAACCACCTCGACCTGCAGATGATTGAATGGCTCGAGAATTATCTTTCGCGCTCAAACGTCACTTTGCTCATGGTGACGCACGACCGCTACTTCCTCGACCGCGTGTGCTCCGTCATTCTTGAGCTCGACGAAGAGACAATCTATTCCTATCAGGGCAACTACGAGTACTTCCTCGAACATCGTGAACAACGGCTCGAAGTGGCTCGTGCAGAGGTGGCTCGTGCTACGAATCTATACAGGACAGAGCTCGACTGGATGCGCAGGATGCCTCAGGCTCGCGGACATAAAGCAAGGTATCGTGAGGAAGCATTTTACGAGTTGGAGAAGCAAGCCCATCGTCGTATCGAGGAGCAACAGGTGAGGCTCGAGATGAAGTCAACCTACATCGGCAGCAAGATATTCGAGGCAGAGTACGTCAGCAAGGCTTATGGCGACCTCGTTCTGCTAAAGGACTTCTACTACAACTTCTCTCGCTACGAAAAGCTCGGCATCGTGGGCAACAACGGCACAGGCAAAAGCACATTTGTAAAGATGTTGCTTGGCCTCGAAAAGCCTGACAGCGGTCGATTTGTCATAGGTGAGACCGTTCGCTTCGGCTATTACAGTCAGGAAGGGATGCAGTTCGATGAGCAGATGAAGGTGATTGATGCTGTCCGCAAGACTGCCGAATATGTTGACTTGGGAGGTGGCAGAAAACTTTCGGCCATGCAGTTCCTGCAGCACTTCATGTTCTCGCCTCAGCAGCAACAGAACTACATCTACAAGCTTTCGGGTGGCGAGAAACGCAGGCTCTACCTCTGTACCGTCCTCATGCAAAGCCCCAATTTCCTTGTCCTCGACGAACCCACGAACGACCTCGACATCACTTCCCTGCAGATACTCGAGCAATACCTGCACGACTTCAAGGGCTGCGTCATCATCATCTCGCATGACCGCTACTTCATGGACAAGGTTGTGGACCACCTCTTCGTCTTCAAGGGAAACGGAATCGTGAAGGACTTCCCAGGCAACTACACGCAATACCGTGAGTGGGAAAAGCTTGAGCCAGAACCCAAGAAAGCCCAGAGTACTCCGAGGTCTCCGAGTTCTACGAGGACTCAGAGAGAAAGGAAACCCAAAATGTCGTTCCGCGAGAAGCAGGAGTTCGAGGCTTTGGGGAAGGAGATAGATGCTTTGGAGAATGAGAAAGCCGACATCGAGGCAGCCCTCAGCAGCGGAACTCTATCAACTCAGGAAATCATCGACCTCAGCAAACGCTTGCCCGTCGTCAACAATCTCCTTGATGAGAAGTCCATGCGTTGGCTCGAACTTAGCGAGATAGAGTAGGGCGGCAAATTTTGTAGCGTGTTAAGTCTGTCAAAACGACGTGTTAAAATGAAAACTTAACGTGTTAAGTTGAGCGACTTAACGTGTCGAATCGGATAATACGGCGTGTTGTGTTGGGCGACTTAACGTGAAGCGTGAATGAAATGGACCATTTTTCTTCTAATTTGTAACTTTTTTGCCCGTTTTGTTTGACAAATTGAAATAAAAGCAGTATCTTTGCACAACATTTTGAAAGAAACGTTATGAGCAAACTCTTAAAGCCTGAAGGATATACTGCTCTGTTGAGCCTGAACCAGACTGAGCAGGCCATCAAGAAAATCAAGGACTTCTTCCTCAACAGTCTTTCGACAGAACTTCGTCTGAGGCGCGTCACAGCACCGCTTTTCGTGCTTCGTGGCTTGGGCATCAACGACGACCTGAATGGCGTGGAACGTCCTGTAAGCTTTCCCATTAAGGACATGAACGATGCTATAGCTGAAGTAGTGCACTCGCTGGCAAAGTGGAAACGTCTTACGCTCGCAGAGTATCAGACACAGCCTGGTTTTGGCATTGTGACAGATATGAATGCCATCCGTGCAGACGAGGAGCTTGACAACATCCACAGCCTCTATGTCGACCAATGGGACTGGGAACGTGTCCTGCTTGCTGAGAACAGGAACGAAGCCTATTTGCGTCGTATTGTAAGGAAGATTTACAGCGCTATCTTGCGTACAGAGTTCTACATTTGCGAGAACTATCCGCAGCTGAAGCCTTACTTGCCGGAAGACATCCATTTCATCCACAGCGAGGAACTGCTGAAGCTTTATCCCGACAAGACTGCGAAAGAGCGTGAAGACTTGATTTGCAAGACCTATGGAGCCGTATTTATTATAGGAATAGGAGGCAAACTCAGTAACGGAGAAGTGCACGACAACCGAGCTCCAGACTACGACGATTGGAGCACGCCAAACGAGAGTGGTTTCCTTGGATTGAACGGCGACTTGCTTGTCTGGTATCCTACACTTAACCGCAGCATCGAGCTCAGTTCGATGGGCATTCGTGTCGATAAGGAATCGCTGCTTCGCCAGCTTGCTCTGCAAGGCAAAGAGGAACGAAAGGAGCTTTACTTCCATCAAAGGTTATTGAACGACACGCTTCCCCTGACCATTGGTGGCGGCATCGGTCAAAGCCGACTTTGTATGATACTCCTGCACAAAGCGCATATCGGCGAGACACAGGCAAGCATCTGGCCCGACCAAATGCGTAAGGAATGCAGGGAAGCAGGAATGCAACTGATCTAAAATAAGGAAATAAGATATTAAGAGAATAAGAATAATGCACAGTAAACAGCAGAACAAACTTAAGGTTGTTATCTGGCGGCAGTTTGCACGCAAGGGCTATTGTGCCTTTGCAAGCCTACATAAGCAGATACGCATTGGCGTGCTTAGTGTTGCCACTTTGTGTGTGGCTGCAGCCGCACATGCACAGAGGCAAAGCTCTCCTTCGGTATCGTTCGAAGAGGAAAAGATTGTCGAAGAGCACGACCTTGCGGAATTGACCGTTAGCGCCTCGATGGCTCCACTAACACAACTGCAGTCGGCTCGTATTGTTACAGTTCTTACGCGTCAGGACATCGAGCAGGCGGCGGTACAAAGTATCAACGACCTCTTTAAGTTAGTCACAGGCGTGGACGTCCGTCAGCGTGGTGGCTTTGGTATTCAGACGGACATCAGCATCGATGGCGGCACTTTTGATCAGGTCACGCTTCTGCTCAACGGCATCGACATCGGCAATCCCCAAACAGGACATCTTTCGGCAGACTTTCCCGTAAGCATTAGCGACATAGAACGCATCGAAGTGCTCGAAGGAGCAGCAAGTCGCGTTTATGGCGGGCAAAGCTTTGGCGGAGCCATCAATATCGTCACGAAGCATGAGTCTGGAAGGAACCTCGAACTTGCTGCTCAAGGCGGTTCCTTCGGCACAGGAGAAGGCGAGGCTCGTTTCTCTCTCGCGACAGGCAAGGTTTCGAACCGCATCAGCGGTGGTGGAGGCAGAAGCGATGGCGGCACCCTCAACAGTTCTTGGCGAAAGGGGCAACTCTTCTATCAAGGCGACTTTGAAGACAAGGCTATGCGTCTTGATTGGCAGTTCGGCTTCTCGAAGAAAAGCTACGGAGCCAACACCTTCTACAGCGCCAATTATCCTGACCAATATGAACGGAATCAACGACTTATGACGAGCGTCAGTGCCGAAACGAAAGGTCGTTTCCACTTCACTCCACAAGTCTTCTGGAACCGTTCGTGGGACAACTTCGAACTTGTGCATAACTCTACTTTTGGCGAGAATTTCCATAGGACGGACGTCTATGGAGTTAAAGCAGGAGGGCACATTGATTGGATGCTTGGCAAGACAGCGGCTTCGGCAATCGTGAAGCACGAGAACATTCTCAGCACAAACCTTGGACGAAACCTCCGGCCAGAAGGAAGCTTTTATTCTTGGAGCGACAACCGAACGACCGTTTCCTTCTCTCTTGAGCATAATGTTCTGTTGAAGCAATGGACTGTTTCTGCCGGCTTAATGGCGAGCATGACGTCCAGTATCGACCATCGTTTCCGCTTCTATCCGGGTATCGATGTAGCCTATCGACCAAGTTCCCGCTGGAAGCTTTTCCTGTCCTACAACAAAGGATTCCGCTTGCCGACCTTTACCGAACTTTATTACAAAAGCCCAACCCACGAAGGCAACCGCAACCTGAAACCTGAACACAATCATTCTGTTTCGCTTGCCTTGCAGCATTGGCGGAGTGGGGCAGAAGTCTCGGCTAAAGTCTTCTATCATCGTGGCACACACATGATTGACTGGGTCATGTACTCGCCCGACGACATTTTCCATACGGCTTCCTTCGACCTCGACAATGTCGGGGCTCAAGTTCAAGGGAAACTTGTTTTTTCGGAATTGTTCGGTCGAGACACTTGGCTTCATTCCCTTAGTACTGGCTACACATTCATCCACCAAACGAAACACGATGCAGAGAGCGTCGTGAAGAGCAATGTGGCGATGGAGTACTTGCGGCACAAGGTCGTAGCGAGTCTGTCGCATCGTATCTACAGACTCCTCTCGATGAGCTGGGACTTCCGTTGGCAAGAGCGAGTGGGCAGTTATGTGAGCAAAGGCAAGCTTGTTCCTTACCATCCTTACGCCATGATTGATGCCAAGATGCAATGGGAAACTCCTCGCTACCAGCTTTATATTCAGGCAACAAATATTACAAACCATCGTTACTACGACCTTGGCTCAGTTCCTCAGCCAGGCATCTGGGTGATGGCTGGAGCACGATTCAGGCTTAGTTTATAAATTTTGATTTTTGAATTATATATCGTACCTTGGCTTTGCCGAGCTACTTTTGCGCTCGACAATAAAAATATAATTTTATTTATTTTGTATTGTGCTCGCTTTTTTGTAACTTTGCACGCGGAATAGTATATTTATTTGTATGATACGACGATTTCTTGCCTCGTTCCTGCTCTTCCTGGCCTGCCTTGTGGCTATGCCTTACACGCTTGTTATTGATGCCGGTCATGGCGGGAAAGATCCGGGAGCAATGGCTAATGGCGCAAAGGAAAAGAACATAAATCTGGCAGTTGCTCTCGCTTTCGGCAAGCTCGTGGAGCAGAATTGTAAAGATGTTAAAGTGGTCTACACACGCAAGACTGACGTATTCGTCGAGTTGAACGAACGTGCTAACATCGCCAATCGCAACAAAGCCGACCTCTTTATCAGCATTCATACGAACGCCACCGCTGCCAAAGTCGGTCCGCAAGGCACGGAGACTTACACACTTGGTATGCACAGAGCTGCCGACAACCTTGCAGTCGCAAAGCGAGAGAACTCGGTCATCACGCTTGAAAACGACTACGAAGAAAAGTACGAAGGCTTCGACCCGAACTCCAGCGAGAGCTATATCATCTTCGAGCTAATGCAGGACAAGAATATGGAAAGAAGTGTGAAGTTTGCCGACCTTATCCAGAAGCAGTTCCGCAATACAGCGAAGCGTGTTGACAAGGGTGTGCATCAGGCTGGTTTCCTTGTTTTGAGAGCCACCAGTATGCCAAGCGTGCTTGTTGAGCTCGGCTATATTAACAATGCGAACGAAGCGTCATATCTTACCTCAACTGCCGGCGTAAATGCCCTTGCAAAGAGCATATACAACGCTTTCATTGCATACAAGAAATAAGATGAAAACAGAAGTAAAGATAGGATTTGTAGGCGTCATAGCCCTCGTCGCGCTCTTCCTCGGCATCAACTTCCTGAAGGGTATCAACCTCTTCAGTTCCAGCGAGACATATTATATTGTCTTTAGCAATACTAAAGGCTTGACTAGGAGCAGTTCCGTCTATGCTGATGGCTACAAGGTCGGCATAGTTAGCGACATTAATTACGACTTCCGTCATCCGGGAAAGGTAGTTGTTAAGATAAGTACAGACAAGGGTCTGCGCATTCCTAAAGG
>Ga0256407_10005781_pt1 | contig 19530 bp, 8 predicted proteins | sample RumenRJG_04DNA_FD_193489 | JGI IMG/M metagenome (GOLD analysis project Ga0256407, IMG submission 193489) | Bovine rumen microbial communities from Lethbridge, Alberta, Canada - RJG_04 | ecosystem: Host-associated > Mammals > Digestive system > Stomach > Rumen | place: Canada: Alberta | collected... | reverse complement strand
ATTTCTCAAAGGAGCCTCTGTTCTTTTCCGTGTACATCCAGGCACTACCTTGCCCCGTACGCCTTTTGTTGCATCGACCATAGACATACGTCTGATTGTGAAAATCAACATGTGTTTTCTTTGTCATGTGGAGATAAATGCTTAATTTTGCGATGACGATGCTAAACATCGTACTTACAACTACATAGGCACTAATCTTTAGATATACACCTATAACTATTACTGATCACTGTGTGGGGGCATACCTCCATGCAACAAAATTAGAATTTATGAGAAAAATACTGTTACTCTCTGCCATGGCAGCCCTTGCCGCTACCTCCATGGCACAGACTCTGCACGACGGCCCCACCATGGGATGGAGCTCGTGGAACACATTTGCTTCCAAGATCAACGCGCCGCTCATCGAGAGCCAGGCCAAGGCTATGGCAGACAAAGGCTTGAAGGCTGCGGGATATACCTACGTCAACATCGACGACGGCTTCCAGGGCGGGCGTGACAAGACCACGGGACAGCTCATCATCAACCAGAACCGCTTCCCGGGCGGACTGAAGCCCGTGGTGGACTATATCCATGGCCTCGGCCTGAAGGCGGGCATCTACTCCGATGCCGGACACAACACCTGCGCCGGATACTACGGCGGGGAGAAACAGGAGGACGGAACGGGACTCTATGAGCACGACCAGCAGGACTGTGACTACTTCTTCAAAGATCTGCACTTCGACTTCATCAAGGTCGACTTCTGCGGTGGCGATGCCGGACAAAACAGCGAACGCCTCGGGCTCAGCGAGCAGGAACGCTATACGGCCATCAGCAAGGCCATCAAGAATACCGGGCGCGAGGTGCGGTTCAACGTGTGCCGATGGAACTATCCAGGCACGTGGGTGAGCGACGTGGCTACCTCGTGGCGTACGACCACCGACATCGCCGATGCCTGGAAATCGGTGCGACGCATCATTGGGGAGAACCTGCCGCTGGCCGCATACAGCCATCGTGGGCACTACAACGACATGGATATGCTTGAGGTGGGACGCAGTATGACGGCAGAAGAGGATAAGACGCACTTCGGTATGTGGTGTGCGATGAACTCGCCGCTGCTCATCGGCTGCGATATGACACGCATCAAGGACAACACTCTGAAGCTCTTGACCAACCGTGATCTCATCGCCATCAACCAGGATCCCGTCGGCGAGCAAGCCTATGTAGTGAACTATGTCAACGATTGCTATGTGCTTGCGCGTGATGTCGACCGGGCGCAGGGTACCCACCGTGTGCTTGTGGTCTACAACCCATCGGATGCAGAGCGTCAGGTCAACGTGAATTTCCGTGATCTCTGCTTTGACGGACGGGTGAGCATGCGCGACCTTTTCGGGCAGAAAGACCTCGGCCGCTTTGCCAATTCCTACATCGTCGACGTCCCTGCCCATGGCTGTCGCATTTATCGTCTGCAAGGCCAGAAGCGACTGGAGCAAATCCGCTACGAGGCTGAGACTGCCTATATCAGCGACTATCAGGAGATCTACAACAACCAGGCGCTCAAGACGGGTATCTACGAAGTTGCTGACGGGCTCAGCGGATACTTCAAAGCTTCCTGGCTTGGCTGCAGCGCAAAGAACGACCTCCGCTTCCGAAAGGTCTACAGTCAGCGTGGCGGCGACTACCGTCTCACCATTGCTTATCTCTGTGGCGAGAACCGCAGCGTCGATGTCGAAGTCAATGGCGAACTTGTGAAGACGCTCACCGTCAACTCCGGCAACGCTTCCACGGTGAAGCTCACAGCTCCCGTCACCATTCATCTCAAGAAGGGCTACAACGAGATCCGCCTCTCCAATGCCAAGGGCTGGATGCCCGACATCGACTACATCGAGGTGGTGAAGGGAAGATAAAGAAGCGGAGCTTTAGCTTACAAGGAATTGGTTGAAAATAATGCCACATCATATACTTTAAGTTGATTTGTGCGTGCGGTTTTTGTACCAGTTCGGCGAATATCTTTCACACAGCGACACGGGGAGGCACACCTAATTTATTTATGTGTAGGGGTGAGGGTTCTTCCGAGAGATTTGTTGTCGGGAGGTCCGCTGCCCTCAGCGGACGAAGCAATTTGAATGCACTCTGCATTATTGTCCGCTGGGGGCAGCGGACCTCCCGGCAGCTGACTCCCAATTGACCAAATCCTAAAAAGCGATGTAGTAGATCCATGTCATTGTTTAGAAAACTGACAAAAAACGGGCAAAATACAGGCGATTTTCTGCACGAAGGTGTACTTTGCTCTCAATTTTGCGAATTTTGGGCGCTTTTTTATAAACAGCTAATTATTAGGATGTTATGAGCGTACTGGCTTTTTGCGGGAATGAAAAACGTTGAAGTCGGTCGTCAAAGTGCCGTTTTCTTGCAAAATTCTCTAGAGAATTTCTCATCATTACGGTGGTTTGTATGCATCATCTAAGCGTAATGATCCGGTCAACACGCTTAGATGATGTGATGATCTCGCCTTTTTTCACTTACAAAGTGCCTTTTTGATGGCCAAACGCCGGTTTCCTGACTTTTTCATTCTCTAGATTGCAAGTTCGCGCGGAGGTACTTTTGTCGGGATAATTCCGAGTTGTGGTTATCTTGCTCAGACTATATGCCCTGCTCGCCTGACATACTTGAGTTCTTCTGAGCGACTGTTTGCCGGTATTTCTTTGGCGAGACACCGACGATCTTGGTAAACAATCGCGAGAAATAATAGCAGTCGTCGATGCCTACCATCGTGCAGATCTGGTTGATCTTGAGATCAGTGGTCTCCAAGAGCTGGCAGGCCCGGTTCACCTTGAGCCGGTTGAAATAGTTGAGCGGCGACTGCCCGATGCTTTTACGGAAGATAAGAGAGAACTGCGAGACCGAGTATCCGATGTAGTCGCACAGTTGTTGGAGTGTCAGTTGCTTCTCGATGTTCTCCGTCATATACCTTACCGCCATGGTGACGATGTCCGTGGTGTCGATGCGTTCTTGCTGAGGGTTGTAGTGCCTGAACTGTTTCAGATAGCAGAGCGAGGCCAGGAAGGTGTAGAGCAGGGAAGAGGCATAGCGCAGATTTTCAAGACTGTAGTTGTCGCTGAGCGTGAGAAAAATATCCTCAAAGATGTCGTTTCGCAGGTTGATGCGGGAGTTGCTTCCGGGTGCAATCTCTTTCGGCTCGAGGTGATACTCGCCAAAGCAGTGAGCCATCTGACCGGTGAAATGCATCCAATAGATCGTCCATGGATCTTGGTTGTTCGACGCATAAACATGTGGCTTGCCCTTTGGGATGATGACAAACTGGTTGCTGCGAATAGTGTAACGCTTACTGTCCACCTCATACCACCCGCTGCCTTTCATGCAGTAGATGAGAATATATTGTGCCACACCTTCGGGCCGCTCACGATAGTGGTACATCGCATGGGGGTAATAGCCGATGTCGGTGATGTAGAGTTGACGAAGGAACTCGTCGGCCTCACAGTTGTGCCTTATCATGTTGGGTAAGACGATGGAACGCTCACCGGAAAAACCGCTTTTGATTCTTAGCATGTAGGTATAGTGACATTGGTTTTTGCAAAGATAACAAATATTTTTCAGACATCGTAATATTATCCATTTTTTCCTTGTGATAATCTATTTCCATCCTCAGATCTTTGCCGTAACTTTGCAGCGTGAAACAAAACATTAATCGATTTCAATCTAAACAGTCCATTTATGAGTAAGAATGCGTATACATACTTTATATGTATGGTAGGAGCCTTCGGAGGCCTGCTCTTCGGTTATGACTGGGTAGTCATCGGAGGAGCGAAGCCTTTCTATGAGGCTTATTTCGGAATTGGCTCATCACCGGGCCATCAAGGTCTTGCCATGACCGTGGCTTTGATCGGTTGCATGTTCGGAGCGCTGACCGTAGGATGGCTGGCCGACCGGATGGGTCGAAAGAAGCTGCTGACCCTATCCTCCATCGTGTTTCTGTTGTCGGCTTTGGCCACGGGTGCGGTACACAGCTTTCACACCTTTCTGATCGCCCGCTTTTTTGGAGGTGTCGGCATCGGACTGGCCTCAGGACTCTCGCCGATGTATATCGCCGAAGTTGCTCCGGCTTCCATCCGCGGCCGCATGGTGTCGCTCAACCAGATGATGATTGTTATCGGCATCCTTGCCGCCCAGATTGTCAACTGGCTCATTGCCCAACCGATGTCAGCCGGAATGACCGAGGCCGCCATCGCTCAGTCGTGGAACGGGCAGATGGCTTGGCGCTGGATGTTTTGGGTGCCGATGATTCCTTCAGCCATCTTCTTTGTTCTCAGCCTGTTCATCCCAGAGAGTCCGAGATGGTTGCAGATGCGGGAGCATAAGGCCGACGCAACGGTTGAAAAGGACAAAGGCAGTATCTCGACCTTGTTTTCCAAGCGCTATGCAGCCGCACTTCTGCTGGGCATTTTCATCGCCCTCTTCCAACAGTGGTGTGGCACGAATGTCATCTTCAACTACGCCCAGGAGATTTTCCAGCAGGCTGGTTACGAGATCGGCGACGTGCTCTTTAACATCGTCGTCACCGGCATTGCCAACCTCGTGTTCACTTTCGTAGCCCTTCACACCGTAGACAAGTTAGGCCGCAAGCCGCTCATGCTGCTCGGTGCCGGCGGACTGTGCCTCATCTATGCTATCCTTGGCACCTGCTACTATCTGCATGTCACCGGCGTGGGTATGATTGTGCTGGTGGTGCTGGCCATAGGCTGCTATGCCATGACCCTTGGGCCCTGTACGTGGGTGCTCATCTCTGAGATCTTCCCCGACAAGGTTCGTTCAGTGGGCGTGTCGACGTGCACCTTCGCGCTGTGGATCGGTTCCTCAACGCTCACCTATACCTTCCCCTTCCTCAACCGCTTGTTGGGCAGTTACGGCACGTTTTGGATCTATGCCGCCGTCTGTGCAGTCGGCTTCATCGTCTTTGCTACAAAACTGAAGGAGACCAAAGGCACGTCACTGAAGTAAAATTTATCATTTATCCATTATACACTATCCATTATACATTATCATGGTAAAAGCATGGAAAGAAGACGTCGTCATCCCTACCTACGAGATTGGCGAACCAGACAAGAACCCTATGTATCTTGAAAAACGAGTCTATCAGGGCTCCAGTGGCGTGGTTTATCCATACCCGGTCATAGAGAAGATTAGCGACAAGCCGGTGGACCACACCTGGCATGCCATATACATCGAGAATGAATATATCAAAGTGATGGTGCTGCCCGAGCTCGGTGGCCGCATACAGATGGCCTATGACAAGGTGAAAGGTCGTCACTTCGTCTACTACAATCATGTCATCAAGCCTGCTCTCGTAGGATTGACGGGCCCTTGGATCAGCGGCGGCATCGAGTTCAACTGGCCTCAGCACCACCGTCCGTCCACCTATCTGCCCATAGACGCTACCATCGAAGAGAATGCGGACGGCTCTGTGACAGTGTGGGTCAACGAATACGAACGAATGTTCCACCAGAAGGGAGCCGCAGGCTTCACGCTCCGTCCAGGTAAGGCTTACCTTGAGATCAAGGGCCACCTCTATAATGGCACGCCGCTGCCGCAGACTTTCCTGTGGTGGGCCAACCCCGCCGTGGCCGTCAACGACTATTATCAGAGCGTCTTCCCGCAGGACATCAACGCCGTCTTTGACCATGGCAAGCGCGCTGTCAGCTCGTTTCCGATCGCTACGGGTACCTATTACAAGATGGACTACTCCGCAGGCGTGGACATCTCTAACTATAAAAACATCAAGGTACCGACATCCTATATGGGTGTCAACTCGAAATACAACTTTGAAGGCGGCTATGAGAATGACTCTCATGGCGGTATGCTCCACGTGGCCAGCCACCATGTCTCGCCGGGTAAGAAGCAGTGGACATGGGGCAATGGTGACTTCGGACGGGCTTGGGACCGCAATCTCACCGACCACGACGGTCCGTATATCGAGCTTATGGCAGGCGTGTTCACAGAGAACCAGCCCGACTTCACGTGGCTCATGCCTTACGAGGAGAAGCGCTTCACACAATATTTCATGCCCTATCAGGAGGTAGGTATCGTGAAGATTGCCTCTAAGGATCTTGTCTTCAACATCGACAAGAACGAGGATGGCACTATTTGGTTCAAACTTTATGCGACCGGCAAACAGCACGTGCATGTCGTTCTGAAGAATGACGACGGTACGATATATTATAATAAGGAGGTGGACCTGAGCCCTGAGCAAATGCTCGTAGAGCAGCGCATAGACGTCAATGACTCGCCATTAAGTACATTGTCATTCTATGCCAACGATCTGCAATGGCATGCCGAGCCCGACGAGATCCGTCCTATCCCCGACGCCGCCGAGGCTGCGCTGTCGCCCCAGGACACCAAGACCAACGACCAACTCTATCTCACCGGCTTGCATCTGGAGCAGTATCGTCATGCCACATGGAATCCTACTGACTATTACGAGGAAGCCCTGCGCCGAGACCCAAACGACTATCGCTGCCTCAATCAGATGGGCTTGTGGTATCTGCGACGGGGTCGCTTCGACAAGGCAGAGCCTTATCTGCGCCATGCCCAGAAAGTTCTCTATAAGCGCAATCCCAATCCTTACGACGGTGAGCCGCTCTACAATCTGGCTTTGACGCTACGCTGTCAGGGCAGGCTGCACGAGGCTTACGAGTGGTTTTGGAAAGCAGCGTGGAGCTACGCCTGGCGGAGCGCCGCCCTCTATCAGGCTGCCTGCATCTCTGCAAAGGAAGGCCGGCTCAACGATGCCTTGGATGAAATCGACAGCAGTCTGGCTTGCAACAGCCGCAACCATAAGGCGCTGGCATTGAGAGCCACGGTGCTTCGCTTGGCCGGACGCAAGGACGAAGCGCTGAGCGTCTGCCAGGAGAGCAAGCACATCGACCTCTTCAACTACGGTTGCCGTTATGAAGAATATTTGCTCGCTGGCGACAAGGACGTGCTCGACGAACTCATCGCGCTGATGCACGGACAGTTCAACAACTACGACGAACTCGGACTGGACTATTGGCGTTGCGGACAGGACGAGGTGGCCGCTGCCATCTGGCAACTTGCCGTTGACAATGGTGCCACAACGGCTATGACCTATTACTATATGGGGCTCGCCGGAAAGAAGGAAGGCTTTGACTTAGGTGCCCAGGCTTGCAGCGACTACTGCTTCCCCAACCGCCTTGAGGCAATCCTCGCCCTGCAGGCTGCCATCGACTATAATGCCGGGGACGCTAAGGCGCACTACTATCTCGGCACGCTCTACTATGGTGCACGTCAGTACGATGTTGCCCGTCTCCACTGGAACCGTTCTGCAGAGCTCGACCCGACATTCCCCACCGTGTGGCGCAACCTCGCTTTGGAAGAGTTCAACAAGGAGAACAATCCTGAGCAGGCCGTGGCCGATATGGAGAAGGCTTTCAGCCTCAATACTCGCGACAGCAGAATACTCATGGAGCTCGACCAGCTCTATAAGCGACTCGGCTACGACCATGACATGCGGTTGAAACATCTTGAGCAATACCCCGAGCTCATTGCCCAGCGCGACGACCTGCTGTTGGAGGAGATCACCTTGCTCAATCTCACCGGCCACTATGAGCAGGCCAAGGAGAAACTCGATGCCCATCAGTTCCATCCGTGGGAAGGCGGCGAGGGCAAGGTCAGCGGGCAATATCAGCTCTCACGTGTGGAGCTTGCCAGACAGGCCTTGGACCGTAAAGACTTTGATGCGGCTATTCAGCTCCTCAATGAGTGCCTCGTCTATCCGTCTCATCTCGGTGAGGGCAAGCTCTACGGCGCCCAGGAGAACGACTTCTACTATTTCCTCGGTTGTGCTTACGATGCTAAGGGAGAGAACGAGAAAGCCAAGGAATGTTGGGAGAAGGCTACGCTCGGACCGACAGAGCCTGTGGCAGCCATGTACTACAACGATGCCAAGCCCGACAAGATATTCTACCAGGGCATGGCCCTGCTGAAGCTTGGCAGGACCGACGAGGCGCACGGACGCTTCTACAAGCTCGTCAACTATGGCAAGAACCACCTCTTCGACGACGTCGTCATGGACTACTTCGCCGTCTCGCTGCCCGACCTACAGATATGGGAAGGCAACCTCAACCTCGCCAACCGCGTGCACTGCAACTACATGCTGGCGCTTGGCTACTATGGCCTTGGCGACAAAGAGCATGGACAGCGCTATCTCGACGAGGCCGCCAAGCTCGATCCTAACCACTTGGGTATCTATCAGTTTAATACGGTGTGTGACATGTAGTAGTTTCCAGAATTCTTATCAACGGGCAAAAAAACGCCATCAAATAGAATAGCGGGTATTATGTCTTCGTTGATGAATAAAGTAACAAAGAGATAGAAAGTGCGATGAAGACAAGAACTATAATTCTGATGACTGCACTTCTGTGCATGCTCGTCAACGTGTCCTATGCCCAAAAGAACGTGTCGCTTGATGGCGAGTGGCAACTGTCTATTGCTGGCAAGGAATACAAGGTGACTGTTCCTCATACCTATAATACGATGGAGGGACTGGAGGACTATGCCGGTGAAGCAGTTTACAAGCGTATGCTGCCCATCACGGCTGACATGAAAGGCAAAACGGTAAGACTGTATTTCGGTGCTGTGCATCATGATGCCATCGTGTATGTCAATGGCAAAAAGGTGGGCGAGCATCTGAACAAAGGCTATACACCTTTCTCGTTCGACATCACTTCTGCCCTTCATTTCGGCGGGAAGAATACGTTGGAAGTAAGAACTTCCAACGCCTATACTGACAAGTCGTTGCCTTATAAGCGCAGCTTCGACTGGAGCAACGACGGCGGCATCTATCGCAGCGTCAGACTGCATGTCAGTGGTAAGCAGGCAATCAGGTATGTTCACGTTACGCCTCAGGTCGACTTATCTCGCTCTGCCGGTCGTGTCCGCTTCGATATTCGTCTCTGGAATGAGCGCTACAATACAGTAACGGGTAGGCTGACGGTAACGAATCGTCAGAGCGGTGAGATTGTATATGATAAGTCCATTGCCGTGAAGAAGCGCAAGGGCGAGAAGCAATTCACACACACCATCGACGTCAACAACGTACAGCTTTGGGATTTTGATCATCCAAATCTTTATGACTTCACCTTCACGATTCCTGGTAATGACGAGCTGAAGGATCACTTCGGCTTCCGCGAGTTCAAGGTGGCGGGCCGCTCATTTGTATTGAACGGAGAGAAGGTTCGCCTGCCGGGCATCGAGGACATGCCGGGATCTAACCCTCTGTTTGGCATGGCTGAGCCTCGCAGTTATATGGAGAAGAGCGTGCGGGCAATGAAAGATCTGAATGCCACCATCACCCGTTTCCACTATGTTCCCGATGAGCAGCGACTGACACTGATGGACGAGATGGGTATCCTCACACAGTTGGAACTTCCGTGGTGGCAGCAGCCGTGGAAGGAGCTGACGCCGGAACTGCGCCAAGTGGCACGTGAGACGCTGGAGGAGATGATAGAAGCTCACTACAACCACCCGTGCATCTACGCTTGGGGATTGTCGAATGAGGTGTGGGGCAACAATGTAGAAATCAAGCAGCTTGCGGAATATGCCCGCAGTCTCGATTCCTCACGCTTCTTCGACGTATGTTGCAACAACACCAACAAGGAGTTGAACGATAACCCGTCGTTCGACCTCGATCTGCCCACATGGAACGAGTACACCGGTACTTGGAACGGCAAGGACCGCGAGGCACTGCCCGGACACTTGGCAAAGCTTGACAGCGTACTGAAGGGCCGTCCGTTGTTTATCACGGAGGCTGGGCTGTGTGAGCCTGCTTTTGCGGGTGGTGACCCACGGCGTATTGATGACATGCTCTATCATATCAAGCAGTGGCAAAGCTTTGACTTCGTCTGTGGTTACATCTATTTCTGTTTGCAGGACTACCGCACGCAGATGGGTGAGGAGGGCTTGGGTAAGTACCGTGTCCGTAGACATGGCGTTACTCATTGCGATCTGACACCAAAGGCTTCCTATTATGTGTTGCGTCAACTGATGTCGCCTATTGACATCATTGAGGTGGCTCCTGCCAATGCCAAGAAGAACGATGGATCTTTGGCGGGTCAGTATGATGTTGATGATCAGAACCGCAATGTGGAAATCTGTTTGGAAGTCAAGAACACTATCCCTTCCTACACATTGCGTGGCTATCAGTTGAAGTACCAAGACGGGCAGGGACAGCAGCAGACAATTGTTCTGCCCGACATGCGACCTGGAAAGAAATATCCGATGGTGCTGAAAGACATCAATGCGCAGTATGCTTTTGAGGTCGTTCGTCCCAATGGCTTTAGCGTGATAAAATATTAAAAGACAATCCCTGTTATGTAATCAAACAAGTTTGCTATATGAACAAGTTTATCAAGACATTCATGGTTCTTGCCGTGTTGCTGACATTGCATCCACAGGCTTGGGCCCAACCCAAGATCACGTGGGACTCTAAAAGCCTCATGATGGACGGACGTCGCGTGGCTCCGGTCATGGGCGAGATACATTTTTCACGTCTGCCAGAAGATGAGTGGGTAAGTGCCGTAAAGAATATGAAGGCCGGTGGCGTGACGATGATCGCCACCTATGTCTTTTGGAATCATATTGAGGAAATGGAGGATCAGTGGGACTGGAGCGGCAGACGCAACCTTCGACATTTCCTGGAAATCTGCAAGCAAGAGCAGATGCCGGTGATCCTCCGCCTTGGTCCCTTCTGTCACGGCGAGGTGCGCAATGGCGGCATTCCCGACTGGTTCTTCACCAAGGGCATCAAGAGCCGCAGTGAGGATCCGCGCTTCTTGGCGATTGTTGAGAAACTCTACCGGCAAATCTTCACCCAAGTGCAAGGCCTGCAATGGAAGGATGGCGGACCGGTCATTGCCTGCCAATTCGACAACGAATACCATGGCAAAGGCTCTTACCTCATGGCACTGAAAAGAATCGCACAGCGGGTCGGCTTCGACCTGCCCTTCTACACACGTACCGGATGGCCCGATCTCGCCACACCCGTACCCTTTGGTGAGATGCTGCCCCTCTACGGCGACTATGCTGATGGCTTTTGGGAGCGGAGCATTGCGCCGACGGCGGGTAACTACTATCAGGCTTTCTTCTTCAAACCCAACCGCGATAACCAGAATATTGCCACGGAACAAATCCGATACGGCAACCAGTCTACTACTCGCAAAGACGAGAATACCTATCCTTATTTCACTTGTGAGCTTGGTGGCGGCATGATGACCTCGTATCACCGTCGCGTCTACATGTATCCCAACGATGCCTATGCCATGGCCGTGGTGAAGCTTGGCAGTGGCAGCAACCTGTTGGGCTATTATATGTATCATGGTGGTACCAACCCCGAGGGCAAGTGCGCTTATCTCAATGAGACGCAGCGCACGATGGCTACCAACTACAATGACTTGCCGGTGAAGACCTATGATTTTCAGGCTCCTCTTGGTGAGTTTGGGCAGGCGAACTCTGTCTTCTTCCGCCTGCGTCCCCTTCACCGTTTCATGCACGACTTCCAGGAGACGCTGGCACCGATGGTGGCACACTTCCCCAACACGGCGCAGGCACGCAAGGGCGACGATTCTTATCTGCGGTGGAGCTATCGCAGCGACGGACGTTCAGCGTTTGTCTTCTTCAACAACTATGAGCGCCTGCAGCATCTCACGGCAAAGAAAGGCGTGCAGTTCCATGTCGGTGACGTAACATTCCCCTCGCGCCCGATGGTCATTCCCGCTGACGCTATCGGCATCTTCCCCGTTTGTGTGGCGGGCATCCGCTATGCCACGGCACAGCTCGTTGGCAAGGAAGGCGGCAAAGTCTATCTCATGCAGGTGAAAGGTGTTCCAGTGGAGATTGCCTTTGAGGATGGGAAGGTTATCAGAAACGCTAAGCCGCGCGGAACGGGCAAGCCCATCTATAAACACTATTACCTGCTGACCATCGAAGAGGCAGAGCAGATGGGCAAGACCGTGAAGCCTTTCTCGCATACGGTGATGGAGAAGGTGCCTTTTGAAAGAAAGCGTGAGGCTGGACCGCTGCGAACGATTACCATCGGAGTGAACAAGGTCGCTGAGGAACCGACTGACGCTGACTTCAACCAAGCAGCAGTCTACACGATCAGTCTGCCCGACAGCCTTTCTCCTGATGCGCTCCTCGACATCAACTACCACAGCGACTGCGCACGACTCTATGCCAATGGCAAGCTGATCGACGACAACTTCTACAACGGCCGGCACTTCCAGTATGGTTTGTGGCGACTGCCTAAGAACACCCAAAAGCTTGAGCTTCGCATTCTGCCCATGCAGAAAGATGAGCCCGTATACTTTCCGCAAGAAGCTGACACCACACCGGGCGAAGGCATTAACAGCATAAAGATCCTCAGCCGATGAAATATCTTGGCATTCTCATTTTCTCTCTGCTCTCTGTCCTGTCTGTGGAAGCTGGAAACGTCATCGACCTCAGCGGCAACTGGCAGGCTCAGCTGCACGGCAACCCATCGCAGTACGCGGTCAGGCTGCCGGGCTCTCTGCTGACAAACCATCTCGGTGACGACCTTTCGGTTAACACCCGGTGGACGGGCTCGCTCTACGACTCCTCGTTCTACTACAATCCCTACATGGCTCCGTACCGCCGGAAGGGTCACATGAAGTTCCCCTTCTTTCTCACTCCCAACAAACACTATGTGGGTGAGGCGGTCTACACACGTGCCATCTTTGTGCCGAAAGCGTGGAAAGGCAGGAAGGTGACACTCTTCCTCGAACGACCGCACATCGAGACCACGGTAACGGTCAACGGTATAGTGGTGGGGCATCAGATGAGTCTCAATACCCCACATGTCTACGATGTGACGTCGGCTATTGTGCCTGGAAAGGAAAACGCCATTGTCATGAAAGTGTACAATGGTATTGAGAACGTTTGCGTGGGACAAGACTCGCACAGCGTCACCGACCAAACGCAGGGCAACTGGAATGGCCTTGTCGGCCGAATGGAGCTGCAATGCCACGGAAGACACGCTGTCGGCAACGTGCAGGTGTACCCTCATATAAATAATGAGTCGGCCACAGTTGTCGTCAGTGGCACAAAAGAGAAGCTGACGTTTCTCTTAGACGGCAAAAGTGTTGACGCCAAGCGGCAGAACGATTCCACCTATCTGTTGGCCGTGAAGAACGCACGGCAGTGGTCCGAGGCTTCACCCTCTGTCTATCAGTTAGTCGTGTGCTCGCACGATGATACCTGTCGCACGACCTTCGGAATGCGTGAGATCAGCATCCGTGGCACACAGTTCTATCTCAACGGCCATCCCATTTGGATTCGCGGCACGGTAGAAAATTGCGACTTCCCGCTTACGGGCTTCCCGCCTACCGACGTGGCGAGTTGGAAGCGCATCTTTGTCAAGTGCAAACAGTATGGTCTCAACGCCATGCGTTTCCACAGCTACTGTCCGCCTGAGGCTGCGTTCACAGCGGCCGATGAGGTAGGCTTCTATCTGGCTCCCGAGGGACCGAGCTGGCCCAACCATGGTGTGAAGATGAACTGCGGCATGGCCATCGACCGTTATCTCATGGACGAGACGCAGCGTATGGTGCGATGCTATGGCAATCATCCCTCGTTCCTGATGATGTCGGCCGGCAACGAACCGGCTGGTGATTGGGTCACTTGGGGCAACCGCTGGGTGGCTTATTGGAAGCAAACGGATCCCCGACGCGTCTATTGCAGCTTTAACGTAGGTGGCGGATGGGCGTGGGACAATGGCTCGGAATATCACGTGAAAGGTGGGGGACGCGGGCTCGACTGGAATCATGCGGCTCCACAAAGCATGGACAACTACGACAAAGACCTGCACTTTCCACGCAACTACAAGGACAGCGTGCCCAACCACTCGCCCATCATCGCCCATGAGCAGGGACAGTGGTGCGCGTTTCCCGACCTGAGGGAGCGCAGCCAGTACACGGGAGTCTACAAGGCTTACAACTTCGACATCTTCGCCGATCTGTTGCGTGACAATGGCATGGCGACGATGGCCGGGAAGTTTCTCCATGCCAGTGGCAAACTGCAATCGCTGTGCTATCGCTTTGAGATGGAGCGCAACTTGCGCACAAAAGATTACGCCGGCTTCATGCTCCTCGGTCTCAACGACTATAGCGGTCAGGGTACGGCTCTGGTCGGACCTCTGAATGTCTTTTGGCGTGAAAAAGGTTATGTCGACAGCACCGAGTGGCGGCAGTCGTGCAACGACCTCGTCGTCATGGCTGAGTTCCCCAAGTTTGTCTTTGCCTCCGGAGAGACATGTGATGTCTCCGTCGATGTCTACAATGCAGTCTATGGCAAGGATAGTCTTCGGGCCCAGCTGTCTTATGCCATCTCGCCATCAGTTGGAAATACGATCGCGGGTACATTTGACATCTCCAGTGGCAAGCGTCTGCATGTAGCGCGCATACCTCTTTTCACTAATGCTGTTCAGCCCGGCAAGTACACGCTCACACTGAGACTGCAAGCTGACGGCCGGACCGTCACGAATCAATACGACTATTGGGTCTATCCGCCTCTGTCTTCTTTGGATGGCGAGCCTCACGACCGGGATCTCTACATCACCGACTCGTTAGACAGCCGTGCGCTCACCCTGTTGCGTCATGGCGGCAAGGTGCTCATCACGGCGGCTGGCAAGGTACGCTACGGCAGCGATGTGAAGCAGACCTACCTGCCCGTCTTCTGGAATACGAGTTGGTTTAAGATGCGTCCGCCGCATACCACGGGCTTGACCATTGCCACGCAGCACCCGTTGTTCAGTGAGTTCCCCACCGACGACTGGAGCAATCTCAACTGGTGGGAACTGGTCAACAACGCCCAGGTGATGAACCTCGCAGCGTTGCCCCGTGACTATCAGTCGCCGATTCAGCCTATCGACACCTGGCACGTGAGTCGTAAGCTCGGCATGCTGATAGAGGCCAACGTGCTCAACGGCAAGCTGCTGATGACCACAATGGACATCAGCAACCACCTCGACCACCGTCTGGTGGCGCGGCAGATGCGCAAGGCACTCATCGACTATATGGAGAGTGACAACTTCCAACCAATCCTGACACTCCCCGTATCGGTCATCACCGACCTCTTCACCAAGACTGCTCCGGCTGTCAACATGTACACCAAGGACTCTCCGGATGAGCTGAAACCGAAAGTGAAATAGAGGGTAAGGCTGGTTGATGAACTATACTGTATTGCATGTACTATACACTGCCCTTCATCTTTTGAATATATTCCGAAGGTATCATGCCGTAGGCATCCTTGAAGCAGCGGCGGAAGTAAGCCGGACTGCTCATGCCTACCATGAAGCTGACCTCACTGATGGAGTAGCGGCCCGTGAGGAGCAGATGCTCGGCGTATTGCATCTTGTACTTGCGGATATACTCGTTGGTGGATATGCCCGTGAGCGCTTTCATCTTGCGATAGAGCGTACTGACACTGACGTGCAACTGCTCAGCCAGATAGCTGACATCGACATCTCCCGAGATGCGCTCCTCAATGAGATGGTCGAGTTTCTCGAAGAACTGCCGGTCTATGTCCTGCAACGATGCTTGCAGCTGTTTACGCTTCACACTGAAGTCCGGTTCTGTGTGGGCAATGCTGTCATTGAGCTGTTGCCGCTGCCTGAGCAGGTTGTCGACGCGCGCACGGAGCAGTCCGGCCGTGAAAGGCTTGGTGAGATAAGAGTCAGCCCCGGCATTGTAGCCCTCGGTCTTGTCGGCATCGGTGTCCTTTGCGGTCAGCAGAATGACGGGGATGTGGGAAGTGCGCACATCGTCCTTGAGCTTTCGGCATAGCATGTTGCCGTCCATCCTGGGCATCATGATGTCGCTGATGATGATGTCGGGCGCAGCCTCCTGTGCGATCTCCCATCCTTCCTCGCCGTCTTTGGCCTGTCTGACGTCGAAAGAACCGGAGAACACCGAGGCGATGAACTCTCTGATGCCCTGGTCATCCTCGACGACAAGGAGAAGCCCCTCTCTAGCTCCCCCCGAGAGGGGGAGAACTGCTTGCCCGGAGCCTTCGGAAGTATGTGTTATTATGGCGTCGGTAGTCTCTCCATTTTCTTTTAGCAACGTGTTTGAGGCTAACTTTTCTGAGTCTTCCCCACAGATGACCACTCTAAACACACTTCCTCTTCCCGGCTCGCTGTCTACGGTGATTGTGCCGTGGTGCAGGGCTACGAGATTCTTCACCAGTGCCAGTCCTATGCCAGTACCGGATGCCTGATGCGGCCCCTTCTCCTGGTAGAAGCGGTCGAAGATATGCGGTAAGGCTTCTGGCGAGATGCCGCGACCGGTGTCTGTCACTGTCAGTACTGCTTGCTGCTGGCCTTTGAGTTCCTCGCCGCTAACTTCTATGGTGATGCGTCCATGATCAGTGTATTTCACAGCGTTGGAGATGAGATTGTCCAAGATGATCGTCACCACATCCTTGTCGAAGTTCATCATCATTTCTGGCTGTGATGCCTTCATGGTGATGACGACATTGGGATTGCGGTTCAGCTCCTCATATTTCAGACTGACATCGCGGACACAGTCCACCAGATTGCCGTATTGCGGTTGTAACTTTTTGTTCGCTGTCTCAGTCTTGCGGAATTCCAGCAGTTTGTCGATGAGTTCCTTGAGCCTTTGCGCGCTTTGGAAGACTACAGCCAACGTGTGCTTTGCGTCCCGTGGAATGTCGGAATGATGAGCCATGTCGTCCAGCGGCCCGAGAATGAGCGTCAGCGGCGTGCGCAGCTCGTGGGCTATGTTGGTGAAGAATTGCAGTCGTTCCTCCGTGATCTTTTGTTGCAGTTGGTGTTCACGCTTTTCCGAAGTGTAGAGATATTCCAGTCTGACCTTACGCAGATAGAGTCGGATGGCCGCAATGACGATCGCCACGACCATGAGCGCATAGAACGTCTTTGCCCACCACGAAAGCCAGAAAGGAGGCTGCATGGTGAGCGCCATCACTGTCGGAGCCGACCACTGCTGATTGCGCAGGCGGCAGCGCACAAGCAACTTGTAGTGGCCGTAAGGCAGATCGTGTAGCGTGACCTTGCTGTCGTCGAGCAATGTCCACTGACTGTTCAGGCCTTCCAGCTGGTAGGCATATTCCACCGTGTGTGACAAAGCATAGTCCTGCACACTGAACAGAACGGTGAAAGTGGTGTGATGGTAATCGACCGTGATCTGCCTCTGTCCGATAACGCTTACGATGCTGTCCTGGCCAACAGCACTTGCCGTTGGCAATGACAGTCCCGTGATGAAGACTTTCGTCGGTTGCCGTTGCTTCAGCACTTCATTGGGAAGGAAGGAGACGATGCCGTCGGTACTGCCGAAAAACAGCCTGCCATCAGTACGCGCGCAGACGCTGCCGTCGTTGAAGTTGCCTTTTGGCAAGTTGTCCCGCCAAGTATAGTTGATAAACGTCCTGTCATTGCGTCGCAGACAGCTGATGCCTTTGTTGGTGCTTACCCAGAGGTTGCCCGTGCGGTCCATCATCGAAGCGTGTGCGTGGTTGCTTTCCATGCCGTCGGCCATGCCATAGACGTGGACGAGCTGCCTCTTGGCAGAAGACATACACACCAGTCCCTGGTTTGTGGCAATCCAGATATGTCCACGATTGTCGTTCTGAATGTGATGGATATCGCTCGACGGGAAGCCGTTGGTGTTGTTCATTTCGTGCAGGATGCGCATGGAAGGGGAGCAGATCAGAAGCCCATTGCCGAAGGTGCCCAGCCACACATAACCTTCCTCATCGACATAGACCGCTCTGAGCAGATAGCTCTTGACAGGCCAATGAGCCTCCACACGGGTGCTTTCTCTCGCTGTCCGATATAGACCTGACGACGTGGCGATCCACATTCGTTGTTCTTTGTCTTCAAAGAAACAGCGAACATCAGCGTGTGGCGGAAGACCATCTATCGAGTGGATGGCCCCATTTTGCTCATGCACTTTTCCGCCGTCGGTGTAAGAGCCTGTCCACAGTCGTCCTTGATGGTCGCGGTAGATGGTTTGTACGCAGCTTCCCATCGTCGTGGGCATGTCAGCGATGCGTTGTCCTCCAGTATTGAAGACGTTGATGCCGCTGCCGTCTGTTCCTGCCCATAGCGTGCCGTCGGGCGCAATAGCCAGTCCGAATACGTTTTTGTTGGTAAGTTGTCCTGTCTGTGGAAATGGAGAGTAGGTAAGATGTGTGAAGGTGGGCAGTTCTTGCGTGATCATGTCCATGCCTGAGCCATAGAGTCCCACCCACACATTGCCAAAGGCATCGGGGCAGAGACTGCGGATGCCGTTGCCGGTGAGCTGTGAAGCGGAAGCACCTTCAGTGATGGTAGCGGTGATCATTGAGGCAGAGAGCGCGTTGGCTGTTGGCATGAGCGAACTGCCTGCGCTGTTGCCGGCGATGCGTGAGATGTCAAGGATGACAATTCCTTGCAACTCTGTCGCGACCCAAAGACGGTTGTCGCCCAGTTCGCGGATGTCCATGATTTTGCCGTTGAGCTGTGGGACACCTTGGAAGTGCAGAAATTCTTGTCGGATGGGATCGAAGAGATCGAGACCATGGTTGGTGCCCACCCAAAGATGGCCCATGCGGTCGCGGAAGAGCCGGTGCACCTCATTGCCACTGATCGACGACGGAACATCATCGTGATGGCTGTAGTTGGTCACGTGCCGAGTGTGTGTATCGATGACCGAAAGACCATTGTAGACATGTCCGACATAAAGGAAGCCGTGTCCGCCGTCGAGCGCGCACCATACCTGGTCACTCGGTAAAGAGGGCAGCGTGCGTCGGCAGTAGTGAGTAAATTGTCCGGTATGCGTGTTGAAGTAGTCAACACCGTTCCAATAGGTGCTGATCCACAGTCCGCCGTCGCTGGCCCGTGCCAACCCCGTCAGGTCGTTCGACCCAATGCTGTGATCATCTTTAGGCTGATGGGTATAGTGTCGGATCGAATAGTTTTCGTAGTCGATGGCGTTGAGGCCATTGCGTTGGGTGGCGACCCACATGACGGGACGGTGAGCATCGTCGAGCAGGGCACTCAGCGCATTGCTGCCAAGTGCGTCTCCACGGAAGCCAGGAGAGAGGTATTGATAATAGGTATAGAAATGAGAACCATCGAAGCGGTTAAGTCCCTCTTCGGTCGCAATCCACAGATAGCCCCATTTGTCACGCTCAATGGCAACACAATAGTTGCTCGACAGCCCCATATCAATTCCTAAGGGTCTGACGGCATAGTCGTGGGAAGGGGCAATGATCGCAGCACTGCCTGCTTCCTGGAACATGGTAAGGCAGGCGAGCAGCAATAGCCAAAAGAGATGTTTAGTGATTTTTCTCATACTTTGCAAATTTAGATAAAATTCCCGAATTATAAGCCAGTTGAGATAAAAAACTTAATAGATTTCCTCCCCCCATGCGCTGATAGCAAGAAAAATCAAGGCCAGCATACGCTCAATCCTATTTTACGTG
>Ga0256407_10005774_pt1 | contig 19554 bp, 18 predicted proteins | sample RumenRJG_04DNA_FD_193489 | JGI IMG/M metagenome (GOLD analysis project Ga0256407, IMG submission 193489) | Bovine rumen microbial communities from Lethbridge, Alberta, Canada - RJG_04 | ecosystem: Host-associated > Mammals > Digestive system > Stomach > Rumen | place: Canada: Alberta... | reverse complement strand
ATAACCTATATCAGGTGGTTATTGCAGTGGGGTCCCACCTCTTCCCATTCCGAACAGAGAAGTTAAGCCCACCTGCGCCGATGGTACTGCAATGCAATGCGGGAGAGTAGGAAGCCGCCGTCTTTTTAAATTTGGCCCTGGAGATACACATCTCTAGGGCTTTTTTATTTTTAATAACTAATGAACTATGAAGAGATTTAACTTTTTATCCGTTATGCTCATGATGGTTATAGCCATCGGTGCACAAAATTACAAAACAGTTTCTAACATCAGTTATACTACAAAAACTGATGCTTATGCAAAAGAGCGATTGAAACTAGACGTGTATTATCCAGAATCTTTAGAGGATTGTCCTGTCATTGTGTGGTTTCATGGTGGGGGACTAGAGGCTGGACAAAAGGAGATTCCACAGCGACTTAAGGATAAAGGTTATGTAGTAATTGGTGCAAACTATCGATTGTTGCCCAATGTTACAATAGATAAAACGCTAGATGATGCTGCCGAAGCAGTAGCATGGGCATTTAATCATGCTAAGAAGTATGGTGGTGATCCTAAGAAAATAGTTGTTACTGGCCATTCGGCTGGAGGTTATATTGCCATGATGCTGTGTTTGAATAAAGCTTGGCTCAAAAACTATAAGATTGATGCAGATAGTGTTTGGCAATACATTCCATTCAGTGGTCAAGCTATTACTCATTATAATGTCCGTAAGATGCAGGGGATCAGCGCTTTACAGCCAACGATCGATGAGTACGCTCCGCTATATTGGGTACGCAAAGATTGCCCGCCGCTGGTACTTATTTGTGGCGATAGAGAGTTGGAACTCTATGGTCGATATGATGAGAACCAGTATCTGGCGCGTATGATGAAACTGGTTGGACATAAGAAAACCTATATATATGAGATAGATGGTCACGGACATGTAGGTATGGTTGATCCATCTTTCCATATCCTTGATACTCATATTAAACAGGCATTAGGCCAACAGGTCTATCCTTAGTATTACTGTATATTATTTCCGTTTGAATTCCAAGGTCTTTGGCAGTTTTAGCCATTTGCTTTTATTAGGGACTTTTAGTGTGCTGCCACTTTCTTGTTTCAGTACATAGATAGAATCGTTCTTACGGGTTAGGGTAGCTGTAAGGTCTTCGCTGCCGTAGTCGTTGATGAGTTGCAGTTTGGCCTTATCACCATTGATTTTTGCAGATGTGATGAGCCAGGCAAAAGAATTATTCTTTTTGCCCAGGTAACCAGGCACTTGACCAAAGAGATCCTGACCAGGCACAGTTATATCTTGTTCGTAAAAATTGATACGAAGAAAAACGTTATATTCATTATTAGATAGGTACGCGCGAAAGGGAGTATTATTGCTCTGAGCTTTCATGCCTATGGCTGTAAGACAAAAAAGTGACATTGCTATTAACTTGTTCATAATCAACACATTTTATAATTTGCGGACAAAGATACTAATCTATATCATTATTTAAACGTTTACGAATAAAAATTTAGCAAAAACGTTGCGGATTTTAGAAATATTTAAGTATCTTTGCGGCAAATTAGTTAGTTTAATATGGCGAAAAAACTGTTAATGCCAGACTGCATCTTCGAGTCAAGTTGGGAAGTCTGCAATAAGGTAGGGGGTATTTATACAGTCCTTTCGACACGTGCCAAGACCCTACAGGAAGCTCTTGAGGATAAGATAATCTTCATTGGCCCTGATTTCTGGAAGGATCAAGAGAGTCCTTATTTTAAGGAGGATCATTCTCTCTTTGCAGATTGGCAATGGGAGGCAAAAGAACAGGGGCTTAAGGTTAGAGTTGGCCGCTGGACTGTTCCTAGCGCACCTATCGCTATATTAGTAGACTTTAATCCGTATTTCGAGAAGAAGAATGAAATATATGGTTGGCTGTGGGAACACTACGGCGTAGACTCGCTTCATGCTTATGGTGATTACGACGAAGCATCGATGTTTTCGTATGCTGCAGCGCTGGTTACCGAGAGCTTCTATAACTGGAAGTGTGCTTGCGGCGAGTGGACCAATGATACCAAAGTTATCTATCACGCCAACGAGTGGATGTGCGGACTGGGTGCGCTGTATATCAACAATAAGTTGCCCCAGATAGGTACTATCTTCACGACCCATGCTACTAGCATTGGGCGTTCGATTGCTGGTAACATGAAACCTCTCTACGATTATCTGTTTGCCTATAATGGCGATCAGATGGCTGGAGAGTTGAATATGGAGTCGAAACACTCTATCGAGAAGCAGACAGCACATTATGTGGATTGCTTTACTACAGTGAGCGATATCACAGCTAAGGAGTGTGTAGAGTTGCTCGATAAGCCTGTCGACGTGGTTTTGCCTAATGGTTTTGACAATAGCTTTGTGCCCAGTGCGGCTGTGTTTACCCGCAAGCGCAAGGCTGCTCGCCGCAAGATGCTTGATATAGCTAACGCTCTGCTTGGCGAGGACCTCGACGATGATACACTGTTGGTTTCTACCTCAGGTCGATATGAGTTCCGCAATAAGGGTATCGATGTGTTTGTAGAAGCTATGAACCGCTTGCTGCGCGATCGTGACCTGAAGAAGAAGGTTGTTGCCTTCATCGAGGTTCCCGGTTGGGTAGGCGAGCCCCGCAAGGATTTGCAGGAGCGACTGAATAGCGGTCAGAAATTTGACACTCCGCTTGATGTGCCTCAGGTTACTCACTGGCTACACAACATGAGTCACGACAACGTGCTTGGAATGATGAAGTACTACGATATGCACAACCAGAAGGACGATAAGGTCAAGGTGATATTCCTGCCTTGTTATCTTGATGGCAACGATGGTATCGTAGACCTTACATATTATGATGTAGTGCTGGGGAATGACCTTTGCATCTATCCTTCGTATTATGAGCCTTGGGGCTATACACCGCTCGAGGCTATCGCCTTTAAGGTGCCTTGCATCACTACCGATCTTGCAGGTTTTGGCCTTTGGGCTAATACCGTGTTCGGCAAGGATGGCGAGTTAGAGGATGGTGTGAAGGTGATACATCGCACAGACTACAATTACTCTGAAGTGGCCGATAATATTAAGGACACTGTGGCAGAGTTCTCGAACATGACAAAAAAGCAGATCGAGACATGCCGAAAGAATGCTGATGCCTTGTCGAAGAAGGCCCTCTGGTCAGAATTTATCAAGTACTATTACGAGGCCTATGATATAGCGCTCCGTAAGGCTGAAGATCGTAAGAAGATTCTCTAACAAGATAAATCAATAAAAGGAAAACAAAAATTCAAATACTAAAATTTGAGAGATTATGAAAATTAAAGCTGATTATGCAAATGCTCCACAGTGGAAGGAGTTGACCGTTAAGTCTAGCCTTCCTGCAGAACTGAAGTGTTTGGACGAGATTGCCCACAACATGTGGTGGGTATGGAACTACGAGGCTCGCGACTTGTTCCGCGACCTTGACCCTGAGCTTTATCATGAAGTAAAACACAACCCAGTAATGTTGCTGGAGCGTCTGAGTTTTGCTCGTAAGGAACAGATTGTTAAGGATAAGGCGCTGATGAAGCGTATTAAGAGTGTTTATGACCTCTTCCGTAAGTATATCGACGTTAAGCCCGATTCTAAGCGTCCGTCAGTAGCTTACTTCTGTATGGAGTACGGTATCCACTCTGCCCTTAAGATTTATTCGGGTGGTCTGGGTATGCTGGCTGGTGACTATGTTAAGGAGGCTTCTGACAGCAACGTAGATATGTGTGCAGTAGGTTTCCTGTATCGTTTTGGATACTTCACACAGAGCTTATCGATGGAGGGCCAGCAGATTGCAAACTACGAGAGTCAGAACTTTGGCAATCTGCCCATCGAGCGTCAGCTCGACCAGGATGGCAATCCACTCGTAATCGATGTGCCTTACACCAACTATCAGGTTCACGCTTATGTATGGCGCGTAAATGTTGGTCGTGTTAAGCTTTATCTGCTCGATACTGACAACGAGATGAACTCTGAGTTCGACAAGCCCATCACCCACAGCCTTTATGGTGGCGACTGGGAGAACCGCCTGAAGCAGGAGATTCTGCTTGGTATCGGTGGAATGCTGCTGCTCAAGAAGCTGGGCATCAAGAAGGATATCTATCATTGTAACGAGGGCCACGCAGCACTCTGCAACCTGCAGCGTCTGTGCGACTATATCGACGAGGGCATGACCTTTAACCAGGCTATGGAGTTGGTTCGTGCCTCTTCGCTCTACACTGTTCACACTCCAGTACCAGCTGGTCACGACTACTTCGACGAGGGTCTGTTCGGCAAGTACATGGGTGGTTACCCACAGAAGCTTGGTATCTCGTGGGATGAGTTTATCGGCATGGGTCGTACCAACCCCGATGACCACAGCGAGAAGTTCTGTATGAGTACCTTTGCCTGCAACACTTGTCAGGAGGTAAATGGTGTATCTATGCTTCACGGCTGGGTATCACAGAAGATGTTTGCCCCAATCTGGGCAGGCTATTATCCTGAGGAGAACCACGTGGGCTACGTTACCAATGGTGTTCACTTCCCCACATGGTGTGCTACCGAGTGGCGCAAGGTATATGCCAAGTACTTCGATGCTAAGCACATGAGCGATCAGAGCAACGAGGAGATCTGGCACGGCATCTACAACTGTCCTGATGAGGAAGTTTGGGAGACACGTATGGCTCTGAAGAACAAGCTCTTCGACTATATCAAGGAGCAGTTCCGCGAGAAGTGGCTCAAGAATCAGGGTGACCCATCACGTGTGGTTTCGCTGCTCAATGGTATGAATCCTAACGCACTCGTTATTGGTTTCTGCCGTCGATTCGCAACCTACAAGCGTGCACATCTGCTGTTCACAAACCTTGAGCGTCTGTCAAAGATCGTTAACGATCCCGAGCATCCAGTAATCTTCCTGTTTGCTGGTAAGGCTCACCCCGCCGATGGTGCAGGTCAGGGCTTGATTCAGCGCATCTACGAGATTTCGCAGCGTCCTGAGTTCCTTGGCAAGGTTATCTTCCTCGAGGACTACGACTTCCTGTTGGCTCGTCGCCTTGTATCAGGTGTTGATATCTGGATGAACACACCTACACGTCCTCTCGAGGCATCAGGTACATCTGGCGAGAAGGCCGAGATGAACGGTGTAGTAAACCTCAGTGTAAAGGACGGATGGTGGCTCGAGGGCTATCGCGAGGGTGCAGGATGGGCACTTACCGAGAAGCGCACATACCAGAATCAGGGCTATCAGGACAACCTCGACGCCGCTACTATCTACGGCTTGCTCGAGAACGAGATTATACCTCTTTATTATAATAAGGATAAGAAGGGCATATCTAAGGGATGGATCAAGGTTATAAAGAACTCTATCGCTCAGATTGCTCCTCACTACACCATGAAGCGTCAGCTTGACGACTATTACGAGAAGTTCTACAACAAGGAGGCTAAGCGCTTCAAGGAACTTTCTAAGGACAACAACAAGTTGGCTAAGGAGCTCGCTCAGTGGAAGGAGACCGTTGCCGAGCGTTGGGATGCTATCAACGTAGTATCTTGCGAATGGGATTATCCTGCAGCTGGCATTGAGACAGCCCAGAAGTACACTCTGCGCTATGTCATCAACGAGCTGGGACTCGACGATGCTGTAGCACTCGAGAAGGTTAACGTCTTCATAAACAAGGACGGCGAGGAGCGCATCTTCTCTATCGAGCCACTCAAGATGGTGGGCCACGATGGCAACAACTATACCTTCGAGGCAACACTCTCACCACAGCAGTCTGGCCAGTACAAGAGTGCTGTTCGTATGTATCCTAAGCACAAGTCACTGCCACATCGTCAGGACTTCTGCTACCTCAAGTGGCTGGAACTTCCTAACCACACTTGTTAATAACAAAAAAGAAACCCGGGTTCATTTGAACTCGGGTTCTTTGTAGTTATCTTCGATATATTTTCCTAGCACATTATCTTTGTTGCGTTGGGCTGTGCTCTTTATGCAGCCTGATATCTCGCGGTGCAAGCTGTCAACTTGCGATTGCAGCTGGCGCCGATTTTTAGCATCCGTCCTGGTCGAAGCCTCTGCCAGCTTTATCAGTTTGTCGCCTAGAGTCTGCACCTGGTCGTTCAGCTTCTGCCACTCGTTGTTCATCACCGTACCCGACACCCTCGACTGTTTGGGGTAGGGGTTCATCTCGATAGTGATGTTGCCTGGCTCCAAAAAGAAACTCACGCTCGTTAGCGGATTGCTGTTAAGATATGCTCGGCAGAACACTGTGGTGTCGGTGGTTCCCGATAGTGCAAACGTACCCTCCGATATCAGCGTCTGTCCAAGTATCTTGTGCTGATTATCCTCAAGCGCCAAGGTTATTGTGTCGCCATCCTTCAGCAGGCTGGCGCAGCCATTTATCTTATACGAATCAGACTGGCATGCGCAGAACACCATGCCTGCAGCTGCCAGTCTGATAACATTACGGTATGTCATTTATACGATGTATAAGTCGCTAATGCTCTTGTTGTCGATAACTCGACGGATTGCCTCGGCAAACATGTCGGCTACGCTCAGCTGTTTAACCTTAGCGCAGCGCTGTGTGTATGGGATAGAGTCGGTGAATACTATCTCCTCGAGAGCCGACTCCTGCACACGATCGCTTGCAGGTCCGCTCATCACGCAGTGGCTGGCACATGCACGTACGGTCTTGGCTCCGTGTTCCTTCATCAGGTCAGCAGCCTTGGTTATGGTGCCTGCTGTGTCTACCATATCGTCGATAATCACCACGTTCTTGCCCTCAACCTCACCGATAATCTGCATTGTAGCTACCACGTTGGCACGTGCGCGAGTCTTGTTGCACAGCACCAGTGGGCAACCCAGATACTTGGCGTAGGTGTTGGCACGCTTCGAACCACCTACGTCGGGCGATGCGATCACCAGGTCGTCGAGGTTAAGCGACTGCAGGTAGGGGATAATCACGTTTGATGCATACAGATGGTCTACTGGTACATCAAAGAAACCCTGAATCTGGTCTGCATGCAGGTCCATTGTAATCACTCGGTTCACTCCGGCTGCACTCAGCAGGTCGGCCACCAGCTTAGCACCTATGCTAACACGTGGCTTGTCCTTGCGGTCCTGTCGTGCCCATCCGAAGTATGGGATAACGGCATTGATGGTACGAGCCGAGGCACGCTTTGCTGCGTCGATCATCAGCAGCAGTTCCATCAGATTGTCGCTGTTGGGGAATGTGCTCTGCACTAGGAAGACATCGCGTCCGCGAATACTTTCCTCGTACGATACAGCAAACTCTCCATCCGAGAATTTTGTGATTTGCAACTGTCCTAGCGGGCAACCCAGACTTTGGCAGATTCTTTCTGCCAGGTATCTCGTTGCTGTTCCAGAGAATACCATGTAAGAGCTCTTCTCACTCATGTTCTTAATACCTATATTTAGTTGTTAGTCCTAAAATTATTCTATCGTCTTGCGCAATTTCTCAAAGTGTGTCAGCAGCGCCTTATAGTCTATCTCGTTGTGGATGTTGAATCTGTTCCACAGGTCGCCGCATATCACCATACCGCCAAATCCCAGGTCTTTTATCTCCTTTACGCGGTCCAGGTTCATGCCGCCTAGAGCATACACCTTCTTGTCTATCAGTCCCTGTTTGGCCGCATCGCGCAGCTCGTCCATCGTGAATGACTGCTTCTCGTCGGAATTGGTCTGACTGTCAAATATTGAGTGCAGAAATACGTAGTTCGACTTTTTCTTGGTCTCCTTTAGTTCGTCGATAGCGTGGCACGTACGGCTGATGTTGCCCTTGTAGCCCACAGGGGCTTCGGTCCTTGCGTCGTCTATATGTATGCCACGCAGGCGGTATTCCTCTTTTAGATAAAAATGTCCGTGAACGGTTATTTTGCTGTGATAATCTTCGCCCAGCAGTGTGAGCAGGCGCTCCGAATACATCGGCGATGCTCCGGGTTTATATAGGTGAAGATTCTCCAATCCCTCCTCGAAGAGGTTTGCAAGTATCTTGTCCTCTTCGACGAAGAATGTGGGTTTCGTCATTACAATAAGCTTCATTTTCGCCATCTGTTCTCTTTCTAACTGCAAAATTACACAGATTTTTCGTAATTCTGACCACTTTAGGCAAAAAAATAGTGATTAGGGCTCATTTTTCAGAAAGTTTTAGTAATTTTGCACACCGAAAGAGTAAAATTCGAGAAAAAGTTTAATTAATAAAGGATAAGAAAAGATGAAAGCATTTGTATTTCCCGGACAGGGAGCACAGTTTGTAGGTATGGGTAAGGATCTGTACGATACCAACCCACTGGCAAAGGAACTTTTTGAGAAGGCAAACGATATTCTCGGCTATCGCATCACCGATATCATGTTTGCAGGTACCGACGAGGAGCTCAAGCAGACCAAGGTTACTCAGCCTGCAGTATTCCTCCACAGCGTTATTTCGGCCCTTTGCATGGGCGATGCATTCGATCCAAAGATGGCCGCTGGTCACTCTCTGGGCGAATTCTCTGCTCTCACAGCCGCTGGTGCTCTTAGTTTCGAGGATGGTCTTAAGCTGGTTTATGCCCGTGCAATGGCCATGCAGAAGGCTTGCGAGGCTCAGCCTTCAACTATGGCAGCCATCATCGCTCTGCCCGACGAGAAGGTAGAGGAGGTTTGCGCCGAGGTTAGCAAGCTGGGCAAGGGTGTAGTGGTTCCTGCTAACTATAACTGCCCAGGCCAGCTGGTTATCAGTGGTAATGTAGAGGCTATCGAGGAGGCTTGCGAGCAGCTCAAGGCTGCTGGTGCCAAGCGCGCTCTCGTACTCAAGGTAGGTGGTGCATTCCACTCTCCACTTATGCAGCCAGCCAAGGACGAGCTCCAGGCTGCTATCGAGGCTACCGAGATTAAGACTCCTAAGTGCCCTGTTTATCAGAATGTAGATGCTAAGCCTCATACCGATCCTGCAGAGATCAAGGCCAACCTCATTGCACAGCTCACCAGCTCAGTACGCTGGACTCAGAGTGTTCAGAACATGATTGCCGACGGCGCCGACGACTTCACAGAGTGTGGTCCTGGTAAGGCTCTGCAGGGCATGATCGTTAAGATTAACAAAGAGGTAGCTGCCCATGGCATCGAGTAAGACGATTATCTATCAGATTTTTACGCGACTTTACGGCAACAAGAACACCACTCGCAAGGTGGGTGGTACGATTGAAGAGAACGGTTGCGGAAAATTCAATGACTTCACGCCCACTGTCCTGAAACACATCAGGGAGATGGGCGTGAGCCATCTATGGTACACAGGCGTCATCCGCCACGCCACTATGACCGATTATACCGCCTATGGCATTCCTCGCCAGCATCCGGCTGTGGTCAAGGGTAGGGCAGGCTCTCCTTATGCCATCACCGATTATTACGATGTCGACCCAGATTTGGCCGTGGATGTAGACAAGCGAATGAGCGAGTTCGAAGCGCTGATAGCCCGCACTCACAAGGCTGGTCTTAAGGTCATCATCGATTTTGTGCCCAACCACGTGGCACGTCAGTATCAGTCCATCTGCAAGCCCGAGGGTGTGCATGATCTGGGACAGGACGATGACCCCGAGCAGGGATTCTCGCCGCAAAACAATTTCTACTATTGCCCAGGACAGTGCTTCAGCCCCTATCTCGACCTGTATCACGGCGAGACGAGCCCCTACATGGAGTATCCCGCCAAGGCCACAGGCAATGACTGTTTTAACAATGCCCCAGGCATGAACGACTGGTACGAGACTGTAAAGCTAAACTACGGTCTTGACTACTACGCTGGTCGTGTGGGTCACTTCAGCCCTATCCCCGATACATGGACCAAGATGGTCGATATCCTGCTCTTCTGGGCATCAAAGGGGGTCGACGGATTCCGTTGCGATATGGCTGAGATGGTACCAGCTGCCTTTTGGCAGTGGGCCACCGACACCTTGCACATGCGCTATCCCGATGTGATATTCGTCGGCGAGGTGTATAACCCAGCCGAATACCGCAACTATATCAGCGCAGGTTTCGACTACCTCTACGACAAGGTGGGCATGTACGACACTCTGCGCGCAGTGATGTGTGGTGGCCAGAGCACCCACGCCATCACCTCAGCATGGCAACAGACCGATGATATCCGCCAGCACATGCTCTATTTCCTCGAGAATCACGACGAGCAGCGCATAGCCAGTCAGCAGTTTGCCGGCGATGCCCGCAAGGGCGTACCAGCACTCGTGGTTTCGGCCCTGCTGCAGCAGAATCCGCTCATGATCTACTTTGGTCAGGAGTTTGGCGAGCGCGGTATGGATGCTGAGGGATTCAGCGGACAAGACGGTCGCACCACCATCTTCGACTACTGGAGTCTCGACAGCATGGTCCACGCCTTGCACCGCAAGTACACCATCCGCGAGAAGTACATCTTTGATATATATAATAAGGTGATGAATATCGCCGCTAGTCAGAAGGCCGTCACCTCAGGCGTATCGTTCGACCTGATGTACGTAAACCAGCAATACCACCGCCAGTACGCATTCCTGCGCAAGGCTGGTACCGAAGTGCTACTGGTGGCAGCAAACTTTGCCGATGTGCCAGCTACGATGGACATCTGCATACCTGCACACGCCTTCGACTACCTCAAGCTCAACGAGAAGTCGGCCACAGCCACCGATCTGCTTTCCGATGCCAAGTTCAAGCTTACACTCAAGCGCGACGGCATAGTGCCCGTAGAGCTTCAGCCCAACAGTGCTGTAATACTTAAATTCAGAGCATAATGGCCGATTACGTATTCAACGACCACAACAAGGAGGAGTTCCCGCCAGCCCATACGGCCGAACATCTGTTAAATCAGACTATGATCCGTATGTTTGGCTGCGGGCGATCCTTCAATGCCCATGTGGAGCGCAAAAAGAGCAAGATGTCGTTCCACCTGGATCAGAAACCCTCGCGCCAGGACGAGCGCGAAATCGAGAACCGCATGAACGAGCTAATCGCTCAGGATCTGCCCGTCACGTTCGAGTATGCCACCATCGACAATCTTCCCCCAGAGGTGTCGGCCGACCGTCTGCCTTCAGATGTGTCAGACACTATCCGACTGGTGCGCATTGGCGATTACGACGTGTGTCCCTGCATAGGTAAACACGTGCGTAGCACCTCGCAGATAGGGCGCTTCGAACTGCTTGGCACCAACTGGGACGAGCAGGAGCATTCCTTCCGTGTGCGCTTCAAGATAGTATAGTCCCCACAGCCGTTTCAATCAACCATAAAAAATTTTTTTTCATCGATTGCAATGTTTGCAGTCATTTCTGCGTATATAAATGTAGAAGACTGAATAAACAGAGAAAAAAAGATGACTGTAAGTATCAACAATGACCGAAACCTGATCGAGGGTCTGCTACAGCAGAGCCAGCGGGCGCAGCAGCAGTTGCTCAGCAACTATGGCAGCTACGTGTTTGCCCAGGTGGCCCGTCTCATCCCGTCGCAGGCCGATGCCGAAGAGGTATATCAGGACGTGTTTGTTCGCGTGTTCAGCCACATCTCTATGTTCGACCCGCAGCGCTCCAGTCTCAAGACCTGGATTTCGCGCATAGCCTATAACGAGTCAATCAGTTTTCTGCGCCAGCGTTCGCTGCCCGTAGTGTCGTTCGACGACCACGAGAGTGAGGCCTGCGCTATCTCCGAACAGGAAGTCGACGAGACCTTCGGTCGCCCCAATGCCGACACCGTTCAGCTGATACGCTCAGCACTGCGCCATCTGGCGCCTGATGAGCGAGCCATCATCACCATGTTTTATTACGAGGAGATGAGTATCAAGGATATAGCCTTTGTCACCGAGAGCCTGCCCACCACCGTAGCCTCGCGACTTAGCCGAATCCGCAAGAAACTATGTAGAATCATCAAAATGTTGCAATCATGAGAGAGGATAAGATTAACAATTTGGCCCAGACCGATGTAAATCTGCGCGACGCCATACTGCAGGAAGAGCAGCAGTTGCCCCAGATGCCGGTCGATCTCAATGCCCGCCCGATGCAGCGCATCTCTGCCCAGCAGCCCCGCCGCCAGCGCCGCGTGTGGCCTTGGATAGCAGCCGCCTGCGTAGCCGCCATTCTGGTGGTTTATCTCACCCCGCCCAAGTTCTGGCAGGGTGGTGGTGCAGATTACACCGCTCAGACGGATGTCAGGAGACAGTTAGATGTCAGGGGACAGTGCCCTGGCAGCGAACTGCCAGGGTCCCGTCCCCTGGCATCTAGGCCAGCTGAGCTGGCCACAGCAGCCAAGCCTAAGGCTAAGAAGAAACTTCGCCGCAATCCTGTGGTAGTGCCCGATAAGCTTATGGCCGCCCAGACTGCCGCCGATAGCGCACAGCCCGTACTGGTAGCCGCAGCCGCTCCGCAGCCAGCCGCTAAGATGAAGGTCATCACCGAGCGCGACATCCCCATCACCCGTCCTGAGAACTATCAGCACACCCCCGAGGAGATCGCCCTGCTCAAAAAGCAGGCCGCCGAAGCCTACCTCAAGTGGGTTGAGCTCGAACTCGAGATTTCACGTAACAATTTAGAACAAGCAATGCAGAAATAAAAAACATTCAACATTATGAAACGACTAATCATCATGCTGCTCATTGCCAGCAGCGCCCTGTCAACCGCCTTTGCACAGAAGAATGCCAATTGGCAGAAAGCCCGCCCAGCCAGCGAGGTTAAGTACCCCACCGTGGTTCGTGGTGCCCTCAACGACTTTATCCAGCACTTTGCCCTCGCCGAGGGTCAGTCATACTCCGTCAATCGCAATCCCGTCACCGATGTGCTTGAATCCAGCGAGCGCGTGGTCCGCTTCCGTTGCGATACTGCCGAGCCCATGCTTCAGGCCGTAAAGAATGCCTACAACACCAGCGAGTACATCACCTATCAGTTCACCCAGATCATGCCTGGCGGCAATGAGCAGTTTGCCATCCGTGTGGTTAGCGATGGCGGCAAGGTCAACAAGACCATCCCCGTGCGCACCAAGAACACCCAGGAGATGTGGTTCCTGGCCACCAAGAATCTTGAGAATCCCCAGTTGCGCGATGTCTATGCCATCGTGTGGGAGAAGAAGTCCGCCATTGACTGGCCCGACATGTTCGAAGGCACCATCTATATGATATCATCTCTACGTCCCGACCTCTACACCAAGGAGATGGATTCGTCAAAGAAAACCTTCCGTATCGAGGGCCGTGTAGATGCCAATATCAAAGATTCGCTCTACAATATCTATATCGCCGACACCTACGCCCAGCTCTGCGGTCAGAGCGACGATGCCTACGTGGCCTGTGTGCCCGTCATCAACAAGCGATTCGAGTATCAGGTAGAGCTCGATCACCCCGTGGCAGGCCGTCTGCGCTGCATCTTCCCCGATGGCGAGCTCTGCTCTGCCTGGATCGACCTCGACTTTGTGCCAGGCGAGACCTATCACATCACCGTCCACAACGGCTATTATGATGATGATATGGACTACGAGCGCCGTGTGGGCCGCTTCTCGGGCAAGAGTCTGATAAATGGCGCTGCAACGGTCGACGAGCCCCGCGAGAGTGTAAGGACTGTTTCCGATCCCATGGAGCAAGTACAGTTGCTGCAAGCCGAAAGAACTAAGGAAAGTATTAATAAGGCTGTAGAAGTACAGTTGAAGTTCAAGGCAAACAAGATCGAAGTAGATATGAAGATTCTTAAAGTACTATACGAGCAACTCGACCCAGCTAAGAGAATTGAGTTCCCTATGGATCTCACCTTCGACCAGATACTTAATAAGAACAAGACTATCGAGTCCGACTTTGCAGAAATGATTAAGTTAGTTGGTAAGGATGTTGTGTCAGACAAAGATAAGATAGAGTTCTGTACCCATATCTACAAGAAAGCACTTGAGCTTGTTATCGAGCAAAACAAGATACTCTCCGAGGCAAGTAGAATAGTCGGTTTCCCAAAATCGGGCAGAAAACTCCAGACCTATCTCGAAAAACTCTCAGATAAATATATGAACGCCCTTACCAAGCTTATGCGCTAAACCGCAAACTCCACTTGTTTAACGTTCAATTTGCGTGATTTTATGTTTAAAAAGCATGAAATCACGCATTTTAAACATTTATTAACTCTATTTGAACGCCATATTTCATAATAATATATATCTTTGCAGCAGAAAAAGATTTTAATGGTTAAGGTTTATGGTTGATTAATTTAGTTTTTTAAGTAATTATTTGAAAGAGGTTCGTTGTGAAACGAGCCTCTTTTGATTTATAAAAACCACGATTTCTTTGGTGTTTCGCTCTATTTACGCTATCTTTGCAGCCAAAAGATGGCTATTAAGATTACATATCGCCTCACCAGTCGCCTCTCTATGCGCATTGTGCGCAATGGCGATGTCCACGTGTCAGCCCCCGTGGGGCTGCCCCGCTCGGTTGTCGAGGCCTTTATTCGCGAGCATGCCGACTGGATAGTCGCTGCCCGCCAGCGCACCCTGCAGCGTGTAAAGCAGCGCGATGACTTCTACGCCCAGCTGCCTCTGGCCACCACTGCCCAGCGCCGTGCTGCCGCTGATCGCCTGTCTGCCATCGTAGAGCCTCTGGTAAAGCGTTACTCTCGCGAGATGAATGTCCAGCCCAGCGCCGTCACCTATCGTGCCCTCAAGTCCCGCTGGGGCCAGTGTAATGTCCGCACTCGTCAGATCTGCATCTCCACCTACGCCCTGTTGCTTCCTGACTGGTGCATCGAGCACGTAGTGGTCCACGAGCTCTGCCACCTCTTAGAGCCCAGCCACAACGCCCGTTTCTACGCCCTCATGACGCAATACTACCCCCGCTGGCGCCAAGCCCGCCAAGCCACCCGCCAGCTCACTAAAGGGTAGGGTATATAGTTATACAACATTTCAAAGATCGTAGTTCGAACGGTGCAAAGGTATAAAATAAAATATTACCCACCAAACGATTTTTAGACATTGTTTTGTTTGTAAATAAATGCTACTTTTGCCCGAGTTTTACAAAGAATATAAAAGATAATGCCAGGCAGTATATAAGAAAGTACGGCATTATCTAACAAATACTCGTTAACTATCTACCAGATTCTGACGTACTATGATTAAGACATTAAGACATTAAGACATTAGGACATTAGGACATTTCACTAATTCACTAATTCACTAATTCATTAATTCATTTTGCAAAATCGTTGGTACTTTAGTACATTAGTACTTTTCGAAATGAGAGTACGATGTAGAGTAGAAGGTGAACTGACACTCTAATACATAATATTATTATTATATTTATATATTTAAATTTATATATATTATAATATATATAAATTATATAAGCATTTAAGTATAGCCTTGTCGTACCGCTGAAAATCCAAAATGTCTTAATGTCCTAATGTCCTAATGTACCAATGTACCACACTTGGGAATAGATAATGAATTAATGAATTAGTGAATTAGCGTGGGTCGGTGTGCAGACTAAATAAGCGTGGAAACCCACGCTTATTTCAAATATTCGTCGTCGCGGACTAGGATCTTTTCGATCTTGCCAACGTACATGGTGTGGTAGTCGCCGTTGGCATAGTTGGCGTCGAGGGTTTCTTGATACTGGAAGCCTGACTTGTCGAGCTGCTGGTGGAACAGCTTCTTGCAGACGAGCACGAGCTTGGCTTGCTCAAAATAGACTGAGCCGTCGGCAAACACTGGGGTGAGGCCGGCTTTCTCAATCTTATTCTCGTCGCGGCCCGACTTGCTGCCTAGGTAGGCCATTTGTTTCTTGAACGAGGCGTCCATGACGCACAGGGTGAAGTAGTCTTCGCGGTCGATAAACTGCTTGGTGAAGCGCGACTCGCGTATGTATATAACAGCGGTGGGATCATTATGTCCCCACAGGCAGCCCAGGTGGCCCCATGATACAGTCATGGTGTTGCAGGCATCGGGTGTGCCGGCGCTAGCTAGCATCCATTCGCCCCCGATGAGGGTGAAGGGATTGAAATGCAATTCCTTAAAGTCAATTTCTTTCATAATGTAATTTTACTGCTTGTTAAGTCCTATCTTCATGAACACGGGGTTGTGGTCGGAGTAACTGAGCTCGCGCTTGTAGTAGGTGATACCGGTCATGCCCTTGTCGTGGAAGATATAATCGATGCGGACCTTCTTGTTGCCACCGCGGAAGGTGTACATAAATCCGCTGCCGCACTCCTTGAATCCGTCGATCTTGTCGCCAAGCATGGTGTTGTAGACGTATGAGTAAGGCACGTCGTTGAAGTCGCCGCATACGATGATGGGGGCCTCGCAGTCGCGCATGTCCATAGCGAGCACATTGGCCTGACCAGAGCGGGCTATCATACCCAGTGTGTAGTTGCCGTAGAAGGCGCGCAGCAGTGCATTACCCTCTACGTCCATGCCCTGGTTTATCATCTTGCCTGCCTTGTGCAGGGTAGAGTTGATACCTGTGGTCTCGAGGTGGGCGTTGTATACGCGCAAAATGGTGCCGCCGACATTGATCTCGGCCCACATGGCGCTGTTGTTGGTCATCTCGAAATTAAGGTTCTGACTCTTGACGATGGGGTAGCGGCTATAGATCATCATGTCGCTCTCGCCCATGGCCATATATGGGAAATATTCCTTATAGGAGTCAGAATTTTTCTTATCGCCACACTGGTCGTTATACTCCTGGAAACATACCACGTCGACCTTCTGTTTCTTCATCTCCGACAGGATGTCCTGGGCGATGAAGCCTGAGGTTTCGCGGCTGAACATGGCCACGTTGTAGGTGGCAATCTTTATGCCGGGCTTGGTATCAGCCAGCTCGTCGAGCGAGCCAAACTGGTAGATGGTGCCAGAGTATGGTATGCAGCACAGGATGGCGATGAGCGGGATGAGTGCCCAGTGCCAGCGGCGCATGATGAGCCAGAATACCAGCAGTATGACGTCGCCAATGATGAGCAGCGGCAGGGCATATACCAGCATGGCGCGGGCCGTGTTACCTGCAGGCTGAACGTCGCCACCGTAGAGACCTACGAGGGTGAAGATCATGACGAGAACTGTAAGAATAAGAATGGTGAATGAAAAGTACTTCTGTACAGCTAATTTTCCCATAAGTAATGTGATTATTATTTATTGATCGAGATACTTACCTACCATCTCGATAAGGTTTTCTACCTTGAAAGGCTTGGCCATAAATTCATCGCAGCCTGCAATCTTGGCCTCACGGATGTTTTCCTCGAAGGCGTAGGCGCTGAGGGCGATGACTGGTGTGTGCGTGTCGACCTCCTTGATGATACGTGTGGCGTCGAGACCATTCATCTCGGGCATACGGATATCCATAAGGATAAGGTCGGGATGCTCTTCCTCATTGAGTGTTACAGCCTCGATGCCATTGTGGGCACGGATAAGGCGGTAGCGCTTGTGGAGCACAATCTTAACCAGCTCGTAGTTGCTATCCTCATCTTCGGCCACAAGAATGGTCTTCTTGTTCATATCATCAGGACGGCCGCTGACACGGATGGTGCGGACATTGCTGGTGGTGGTGTTGCGAACGGGCGATACGCCACCGATGGTGCCTTCGAAAGGAAGGTGGAAGTAGAATCGGGCGCCATGACCTAGCTCTGACTCTACATATATCTGGCCGCCCAGCTTCTCGACGATGATCTTACACAGTGCCAGACCAAGGCCGTAGCCATTGTTGTTGGTCTCGGCATCGCGAGATACGTAAGTCTCGAAAAGGTGGGGCAGGTCCTTGGGGTCGATACCTGTACCGGTATCCTCTACAAAAAACTCGATCATTGAACCCTCGTCGAGCATACGATAACCATATGTTATACTGCCCGAAGGGGTGTGCTTGAGGGCATTGCTGATGAGATTAGAGAACACCTGGGTGATACGGTTGGCATCGGTATTGAAGGTGACAGCCATAGTGGGCTTCTTCCATACCAACTTGAGTGTATCGGGGCAGCGGAACTTGAAGAGGTTCTTGATGCTGTCGCACAGCTGATTGAGGTCGGTGCTCGACTTCTTCATCGTGATTTCGCCAGCCTCTACACGCGAGAGGTCGAGAATCTCGTTGACAAGACTCTGCAAGCGGTTGTTGTTGCTCTCGATGATTTCGAAGAACTTCATACGGTCGTCCTGCGAATCGGTCTCGACAAGTACGCGCGAAAACCCCTCGATTGCGTTAAGGGGAGTACGGATTTCATGGCTCATGTTGGCCAGGAAGAGCGACTTCATCTTGCTCGCCTTCTCAGCCTTCTGGGCCTTCTCCTCGTATTCCTTTAGCTTCTGGTTAGCAATTGCCAGCTGTTCCTGTGCAAGTGTGAGCCTGCGGTTAACATCAGAATATTGCTGAAGCAAAATTTCGTTTTCGGTTCTATCCATAACGCATTATTTCGCGGACAAAGGTAATGCTTTTTTTTGTAATACAAAAGAAAATCGGAAAAATATTCAACTTCTTTTAGCTTTTTCCCATGTTCCGCTGTTGTTATGGGTGCAAAGATAGCTCATTCCGCGAAAAACGTTGAGGTTCATAAACACGAAATAATAGGCTGTGTAGAGCAGCTTATTCTTGACGCCATAGCGCGCCAAAAGCCAGCCGAAGAAAGCGGCGAGGTAGAAGATAATCTGCAGCGCAAGTGCAATGTCGAAGATGGTACCGGCACGATACAGAGATAGTAACGCGTTGACAACCAATAAGATAACCATGGCTACTGGAGTAACGCTCCAGCGCAGCACGCGATGGCTGATGTATTGGAAGCTGACCAGCGGGTAGCGCAGAGGGTTGAGCAGACTGCGCAACCACCAGATGCTCTGCAGGCCGCCAGCGGCTATGCGGCGCTTGCGTTTGCTCTCCTCGAAAATATTTGCCGAACCGTACTCTTGTGCATAGGCATCGGGGGTGTAGGCTATGCGCTTGCCGTCCTGTACTACATACATCGACATCATAAAATCGTCGAGCAGTGCGGTATCGGGGACCTCGCGTATGAGTGTGGGGTCCATGGCGTAGAGTTCGCCTGCGGCTCCCATGGCCGAATATAGCTCGCTATCCCATCGCTTAAGTGTGCTCTCGTAGCGCCAGTACAGGCCTTCGCCCTCGGCAGCCATCTCGCCTTCGCGACGAGCGGCAACACGTTTCTCGCCTGACACGCAACCTACAGTGGGGTCGCTCATAAACAGACGGGCTATCTCGCGCATGGCGCCAGGATTGATCATGGTGTTGGCATCGGTAAAGGCTACGTAGCGGGTGCGGAGTTCCTGCAGTCCGTGCTTTAGTGCGGCCGACTTGCCTCGGCGCTCGGGGCTGAACACCACATCTACCTCGGGATAGGCCTTGAGTAGTTCGTTGGTGTTATCGGTGCTACCATCAGTTACCCACATGATGCGGAATTTGTCACGAGGGTAGTCGATAGCCAGCGTGTTGGCCATCTTCTCGGCCACAACGTCTTGCTCGTTGTAGGCGCAGATAAGCAGTGTGATGGATGGTAGCTGTGTGTCATCGGGCTGTGCGGCCTTGCGGGGAGTGCCCGCAAGTAGCCGCTTGAGCCGGATGATAATGTATAATAGAATTCCGTACCCAGAT
>Ga0256407_10005773_pt1 | contig 19557 bp, 12 predicted proteins | sample RumenRJG_04DNA_FD_193489 | JGI IMG/M metagenome (GOLD analysis project Ga0256407, IMG submission 193489) | Bovine rumen microbial communities from Lethbridge, Alberta, Canada - RJG_04 | ecosystem: Host-associated > Mammals > Digestive system > Stomach > Rumen | place: Canada: Alberta... | reverse complement strand
CAGCCGAAACGCAGAGCCAGGCAAGCTTTTGGGTGACGGAGGACCTGGGTACACGATTCCTGCTGAGTTTTGTCTGCCGTATCTCTATCATTGGCGAGGTGCTTTGGCAGCCGCAAGAGAACCCGATGATGTCAATCCTGAACAGGAAAGCAGTGGCTCTCAGTTCTACATCGTTTATGGCAAGAAACAGGCCGCAGCCGACATGAAAAAGGTGCGTGCCATGCTGGAAGAGAAGGGAATTGAGCTCACGTCGCAGATGATTGACGACTATTATATGCGTGGCGGCACACCTCACCTCGACGGACAATACACCGTCTTTGGCGAAGTCATCGAAGGCATGGAGGTGGTCAAAGCCATTCAAAATGTTGAAACAGACAAGAACAATCGCCCTTTGGAAGATGTCATCATTAAGCGTATGGTAGTGGAGCAATAGAACAAAAAAAGAGTAGTAAAGCACATTTGTACCGTAAACATGCCTCATTATCGATAAAAAAGTTGTATCTTTGCACCCGAAATCAAGCAAAAAGCAGTTTTAAACAGCATGAATAAAACATCTCTCGTGGCACTTGCGGCAGTTCCCATTCTTCTGGCTTCTTGTATTCCTGCAGAAGAGCCGAACACGGAGTGCGACATCGAAGCCGTTTCGCTTCACCTCGAATCACCTACCGACATTTTCTATCACGACTACGACACGATGCAGACAGTCATATCGACTGAGACAGACATCGAGTTCACGATTCGCAGTTATGCCAACGTGCAGAGCATTCCGACCACGCTCCGCATCACGGAGGGCGCAACGGCTTACATCAAGTCAGACGATGGCACGGACGTTCCTTTCCTTAACGGGTCGGCTGTTGACTTCTCGAACGAGAAGGTGCAACGCTTCCACATCGTTTCTGAGGACAAGGCGTGGAGCCGCGATTATACTATCTCGGTTGTGCATGAAGCACCTAGCGAGGGCAATCTCTTCTTCGATTTCGAGTCATATGCTCTCGATGCTTCGGGCAAGTACTATGTGTGGGATGCTCCGGAAGTCTTCACGGACGGGCAATGGAAAAATGGCAACCCAGGTTTCAAGATTAGCAAGTCGTCGGCAAAACCTTTGGAGTATCCTTCGACGCCCGTGGCTAACGGCGGTCCCGACGGAAGCGCCTGCATTAAGCTCGAGACGTGTGATACGGGTCCATTCGGCAGGATGGTGAATATGCGTATTGCTTCGGGCTCTTTGTTCAATGGCATCTTCGATGTTGGCAACGCGCTGACGGATGCCCTTAAGGCAACGCAATTCGGTACGCCTTACCTTCACAAACCTGTCATGTTGCGTGCTTGGCTTAGCTACGAACCGGGCAGTGTCTTCCAGGACCGCGATGGCAATACGGTGGAAGGTGTTATCGACGAGCCTGATGTTTATGTTGTGTTCTACCGTAACGAGGATGCGGAAGGCAACAAGGTGCAGCTCGATGGCAACGATGTCCTGTCGAGCCCCTATATTGTTGGCTTGGGTCGTCTGCCGCACAACTACAATGCGGATGGTACCGATCAGCTTTCCGCCAACCCTATTCATGGCCTGACAAATCAGTGGCAAGAGGTGACAATTCCCGTCGAATATCGTGCTGAACTCGATGCCAACATCTTGCAGAACAAGGGCTACAGCCTTATCATCGGTTTTGCCAGCAGTTGGGGCGGTGCTCACTTCAAGGGAGCCATCGGCAGCAAGTTTCTTATCGACAACGTTCAACTGTTCTGCGAATAAAAAAGACAAACACATGAAACACATTATCTATACTAGTGCAGCTCTCTTCTTCCTTGCTATATCAGTAAATGCACAGGAGGATTCTTGGGAAAAATGGGGACCAACAAAAGGTCTGAAAAGCGGCGGATTCATTGCCCGCGCAGGTTATGTCATCGGTGGTACAACGCCGCTTCCACTGCCTGCCGAGGTCAGAAAGATTAATGGCTTCAGGCCGAGAGGCGGCGTCAGCTTGGGCATCGACGGTTACCGCATGTTTTCGAAGCGATGGGGCATCAGCGCAGGAGCTCACTTCTTCTGGGAAGGCTTCCATACGGATGCTGACGTAAAGAATTACTACGTTTGGCTCGAGCAGGAAGGCGAAATTACAAAAGGCTATTTCACGGGCACCAACGTCACCAACACCGAGATGTGGGGCGTAACGCTTCCTTTGCTAGCCACCTTCCGCATGAGTCCAAGATGGAATGTCAGCGCAGGCCCTTACTTGAGTCTTTACTTCGATCAAACGTTCTCGGGCGAGGTCTATGACAACAGCGAAGGCATCGGTTACCTCCGCGAGGACAAGCCGACGGGCACTAAGATACTCATGTCGCGCGAGAATCCAACACCTTATCCCGACAATTTCCCCGAGAAGATGCAGCCTGTAGCAGTCGGCATAGAGATTGCTTTCGACTGGAAAGCGATGAAGCACCTGAACGTGTTCGGATTGCTCGACTGGGGTATGACCGACATCTGGGATCGCAACTTCGAAGCCATCACTTTCAAGATGTATCCCATTTACGCTACATTGGGCGTCGCCTACAGGTATTAAAAAAAACGTCGCGTAGGGAGATTTCAAACGCCGCGTGCGGCGATGACCATTTCCGCGTGCGGGGATTGCAATCTCCGCACGCGGCGTTTTTTACCCCCCTGCGGGGCGATTTTCTTTTAAGTCTTCTTTACGGGGTCGCAAGTCAGGTCAACACCAAGCTTTTTGAATATCTTGCGATCCACCTCACCGAGCATAATGGTTGTGTGCGCTTGCAGACCTGCCAGACTGGGCAGCTGAGCAAGTGCCCGGCGGCAGTTCTCGTCCTGACGGCTAAGTACGGAAAGAGCTACGAGCACCTCGTCGGTATGCAGGCGTGGGTTGTGTCCGCCCAAATACTCAATCTTCGTGCGTTGTATGGGCTCAATGAAGTCCTGAGAGATAAGCTTGAGGCTGTGGTCGATGCCAGCAAGATGTTTGGTGGCATTGAGCAGGAGCGACGATGCTGTGCCGAGTAGAGGAGAGGACGCTGCCGTGATGATGGTGCCGTCCTCCAGCTCCATAGCAGACGACGGAACGCCCGATTCTTCCAAACGACGGCGTGCTTCGACGGTCACGCGGCGGTCGTCGGTGCTGATCTTCGCTTGCTTGAGCAGCAGGTCAATCTTGTTGACCTCGGCATCGTTGCAAGCCCCGTCAGCCATTTGGTTGAGGGCTGTGTAGTAACGTCGAATGATTTCGTCCTTTCCAGCCTGTTGGCAAATCTCGTCGTCGCAAATGCAAAAACCCACCATGTTCACGCCCATATCGGTCGGCGACTTGTAGGGACACTCGCCGTAAATGCCTTCGAAAAGGGTGTTGAGAACGGGGAAAATTTCTACGTCGCGGTTGTAGTTGATGGCCACCTCGTTGTAGGCATCCATGTGGAAAGGGTCGATCATGTTCACGTCGCCCAAGTCGGCCGTTGCAGCTTCGTAGGCGATGTTCACCGGATGCTTCAGCGGAAGGTTCCAGACGGGGAAGGTTTCAAACTTCGCATATCCGGCTTCGATACCACGCTTGCGTTCGGCATAAAGTTGACTGAGGCAGACAGCCATCTTGCCACTGCCTGGACCTGGAGCTGTCACGATGACCAGCGGACGTGTCGTCTCGACATAGTCATTGCGGCCAAAGCCCTCGTCGGAGTTTATCAGCTGAACGTTATTGGGATAGCCCTCGATGTTGTAATGGTAATAAGCGCGGATGCCAAGATGCTCCAAGCGATGGCGATAGATGGCAGCGCTGCTCTGTCCGTTGTAGTGCGTGATGACAACGCCGTTTACCATGAAGCCTCGCTTCTGGAACTCGCTGCGCAGACGGAGCACATCTTCATCATAGGTGATACCCAAGTCCTGACGAACTTTGTTCTTTTCGATGTCGAGCGCGCTGATAACGATAACTATCTCGGCGCTTGAGCTGAGTTGTTGGAACATGCGCAATTTGCTGTCGGGCTGAAAGCCAGGAAGCACACGGCATGCGTGATAATCGTCGAAAAGCTTGCCGCCAAGTTCCAGATAAAGCTTGCCTGAGAACTGCGCAATACGCTCCTGAATGTGCTGCGACTGAATGGAAATGTATTTGTCGTTGTCGAATCCGTACTTCATCTTATTACCTTTTTATCTTTCGCGTGCAAAGTTACGAAAAAAATCTTACTTCTTGCTTCTTACTTCTTACTTTTTTGTGTAATTTTGCGGTGGGAAATGATAAATGAACTGATACACAAGTATTGCGAAGGCAACGAACCACTTGAGCAGATACTGCTTCGGCATAGTACGGATGTGGCGCGGCGAGCCTTGAAGATTGCAAAAGCGCATCCGGAACTGAAGGTAGACGAGACTTTCCTTTGGGAAGCCGCCATGTTGCACGACATCGGTTGCGTTCGGGTCGATGCGCCTTCCATATATTGTTACGGCACAGAGCCTTACATCCGTCACGGCATTTTGGGAGCAGAGATACTCCGTGCCGAAGGACTCCCCCTGCATGCTCGTGTGGCAGAGCGTCATACGGGAACAGGACTCACGGCCGCAGAGATAATCCATCAGAACCTGCCCTTGCCTCAACAGGACTTTACGCCGCAAAGCATTGAGGAGCAAATCGTATGTTATGCCGACAAGTTCTACTCCAAGACACGCCTTGATGTCGAAAAGACACCGGAGCAAGCTCTTCGCAGTTTAGAGAAGTTCGGAAGCGAAGGTTTGGACGTCTTCAGGGCTTGGATGACGCGCTTTGAGTGAAAAAATCATAATAATGAAGGAAAAAGGCACGAAGTGTCGGAAAATAATCTTACCTTTGCAAATTGGAATTAATGTATAGCGTTGAAGGCAAGGTTATTATTGATACTGACAGCATGCTACGTTCTGGCATCTTTGGCAGCGCGTCCTACAGGAAGAATGGTCTTCTGGGCGGTCGGTGCCGACTCGTTGCATGTTGACTCGCTTCGTGCAGACAGTTTGCCCGATTCGCTTCGGACAGACAGCTTGCCCGACTCGGCCAGGGTGCAGCCCTTGCCCTTGCAAGCATATGCCATCATGCCCGATAGTGTGCCGCCGGACACTGTGCCTGTCGATACGACGCCCAAGAGCAAGAATGCCCTCGACCTGCCTGTCAACTATTCCGCTGAGGACTCAATCACCTTCGACTACGTCAACTCCCGTGCCAACCTGTATGGAGGTGGCAAGGTGCAGTACCAGAATCTGGAACTCGAAGCCGATATCATAAACATTGCTATCGACAGCAGCCTTGTCCATGCGACAGGTCGTGCGGACTCGACAGGCGTTGTCAAAGGCAAGCCTCTCTTCAGGCAAGGTACCGACGAGTACGAACCCGACAGCATCAGCTATAATTTCCGTAGCCGTAAGGCCTTCATTTCGAACGTCTATACCCAGCAAGGCGAGGGCTATATGAAGAGTATGGACGGCAAGCGCGACAGCACGGGCACGATGTATGTGAAGAAAGCTTTCTACTCGACCTGCGATGCTGAACATCCCCACTTCTACTTGAACATGACGCGAGCCAAGATGCGTCCGGGCAAGGACGTAGTGTTCGGTCCGACCTATCTCGTTGTCGAGGATGTTCCGTTGCCGCTGGCTATTCCGTACGGTTTCTTCCCCTTCAAGGACAAGTACAGCAGCGGTTTCATCATGCCAAGCTATGGCGACGAGACAACGCGAGGCTTCTATTTGCGTGAGGGCGGCTACTACTTCGCTTTCAACGACTATGTCGACGCAAAGGTCTTGGCCGATATCTACACGAAGGGTTCCTGGCAGCTCTCGGCGCAATCCACCTACAAAAAACGCTATAAATTCAGCGGCAACCTCTTCATCAGCTATCAGTATACACAGACAGGCGAGAAGAACATGCCGGACTTTACCGTCTCGAAGGACTTCAGAATTGCATGGACACACAGGCAAGACCCAAAGTCCAATCCTACACAATCGTTCTCGGCAAGCGTCAACTTCGCCACGAGCAGCTACGAGCGCAACAACCTTGTCAGCATGTACAATCCGGCGAGCTACACCCAAAGCACTCGAACCAGCAGCCTCTCTTACAGCAAGTCGTTCCCCGATTTAGGCCTGACGATAGGCACCACATTCAACCTTTCGCAGCAAGTTCGCGACAGCAGTATCTCCGTCACTCTCCCCAACCTAACCATCCAGCTCAACCGCTTTTATCCCTTCAAGCGCAAGAAGATGGCAGGCAAGGAGCGGTGGTATGAGAAGATTGGCATGAGCTATTCGGGCTCGCTCACAAACAGCATCAACACCAAAGAGAACTTGCTGTTCAAGAGCAGCCTTGTGAAGGACTGGCGCAATGGTATGAGGCATCAGCTCCCTATCAGCGCCACATTCCCAATCTTTAAGTACATAAACATAACGCCGAACTTTACCTTCACCGACCGCATGTACACGAAGAAAGTCATGCAGTCGTGGGACGAAGACAACGGGAAGGTGCTGCGCGACACCATCAACGGCTTCTACAACGTTTATAACTTTGCGTTGGGTCTTACAGCCAACACCAAGTTCTATGGTTTTATTACGCCAAAGCCTTGGTTCGGCGGAAAGAAGATAAAGATGATACGTCACATGGTAACGCCTACCATCAACTTCAACTTTGCGCCCGACTTCAGCAAGCCCATGTGGGGCTTCTACGACACGTATGTCCGCACAGACAAGGATGGCAACGTCTCAACCGTCAGCTATTCGCCCTTCTCGGGCGGCGTGTATGGCACTGCGCCCAACGTTATGGCGGGAAGTGTGCAGTTCGACCTCTCGAACAATCTTGAAATGAAGTGGAGAACGGATCGCGACACGACGGGGACTGGCGAGAAGAAAATCAGCCTAATCGACGAGCTGGGAGCCTCAATGAGCTACAACATGGCAGCGAAGAGGAAACCCTGGAGCGACCTCAACATGCACATCCGACTCAAACTCACAAAGACCTACACCTTCTCTATGAATGCGGTCTTCGCCACCTATGCTTACGAGTTCGATAAGAACGGCAATGTCTTTGTCAGCGACCACACCGAGTACGGCAAAGGTCGCTTCGGACGCTTCCAAGGCATGACGCAGAACCTCCACTACACCTTCAACAACCAAACCTTCAAGAAGCTTCTGGGCATGCGGGACAAGTTCCGGGGGCGCTTCACTAGCAGCTCTTACGATGACGACGAAGAAGATGACGAGTACGACGACGAGGAGGACGAGGTTGACCCGACGATGCAGAACGTTGACCCAGACCGAGCCAAGGGCGAGCGAGGAGCCAAGAAGACAGAAAAGAGCGACGTTGACGAAGACGGTTATCTCAAGTTCCAAATGCCGTGGAGCTTTACCGTCAGCTATGGCATCTCGATGCGTGAGAACACCAGTGCACAAATCAATCCCAAGCGAATGCGCTATCCCTACATGTTCACCCAGACCCTCAACTTCTCGGGCAACGTCCGCCTTGCCGAGGGTTGGAACATCAATTTCTCGTCGGGCTACGACTTCAACTACAAGAAGATGTCGATGACCACCATGTCCCTCTCGCGCGACCTCCACTGCTTCTCCATGTCGCTCAGCATGGTCATCAGTCCATACACCAGCTTCAACTTCCTATTTGCCGCCAAAGCAGGCACGCTTGCAGATGCCCTCAGGTGGAAAAAACAGAGCTCCTACAGCAGCAATGTTGAGTGGTATTGATTATCAGCCCGTTAGCAAATGTTAAAATCCCCGCGTGCGGCGATGGCAATCCCCGCGTGCGGCGTTTGCAATTTCCGCGTGCGGCGTTTGCAATCTCCGCGTGCGGCGTTTGGATTTCCTGTCTTCCGAAAGGGGGAATTACGACTTGATGATGCTCTCGATGTAGTCGAGGAGTTCGTCTTTGCCCAGTTTCGTCTCGCTGCTTGTAATTAAATGCGGCGGGAGTTCTTCCCATTGCTTCGAGAGCTCGGCGAGGTAGTGCTTGACGTTCGCGGCGAGCTTGCCTTTCGATAGCTTGTCGGCTTTGGTGAAGACGATGCTGAATGGGATGCCGTTCTCGCCAAGCCATTCGATGAACTCGAGGTCGATGCGTTGCGGTTCGTGGCGCGCATCAATAAGAAGAAAGAGGTTCATCATTTGCTCGCGACGCAGGATATAGCCCGTTATCATCCGTTGCAGTTCGTCCCTTTGCTGCTGTCCCCGCTTGGCATAACCATAACCGGGAAGGTCCACGAGATACCACTCTTTATTAATAAGGAAGTGGTTGATGAGGATGGTTTTGCCGGGTGTGGCAGATGTTTTGGCCAGACCCGCTCTGCCTGTCAGCATATTGATGAGGCTGGACTTGCCCACATTGCTTCGTCCTATAAAAGCGAATTCGGGCAATTCTCCCTGGGGACATTGGTCCACACGGGCACTGCTGATGACGTATTCGGCTGATTTGATGAGCATGGGTAGAATGGGTAATTGCCTTAGAAATTGTAGGTTAAGCCCAGACTTAGCAGTTCCTTGAACATCAAGTAGGTGCCGTCGTGATCCTTTCCGGAACGATAATTCTTGTTGCTATTATCGAAGCGAGGATAGAGATGAAGGTCTGCGGTGATGAGTTTGGTGACGGAGAAATGGATCTTATTCTCCCATTCCCAGATGTGATAGTCAAAGTTGCTGAACCAATACATGCGGTTTGTCCAAGTGATTTGCTTGCAAATCTTCCACGTTGTATTGAGGGTGATGTTGGGACCAAACGTGGTCTTCTGGTGCTTCCCCTTGTCTATGCCGAAGTTCGTGACAAGTTCATCATCGTTGACATACACAATTTTCATGGCAAGGGGGGCAATGTTGAGTTGTCCCGTGAACTGCTTCTTCTTGCCCCATGCTATTTCGTACTTCATATTGGGGGCAATCGTAACTTCCAACGGAGACATAATCTTCGACGTGATATTATCGGTGTTCCTCTGATAATTGGGTGCAATCTGAGTCTGCATTATGACCAGTAGAGAGTAATACCAGTTCTTCCAAGCCTTGTAGCCGGCATTTCCGGTGTAGCGAAGAAGGTTGTGGCTCGGTCGGAAAGTGCGCTTTTCGTCGGTCTCCGTCGTTTGGAAACCCAGTTGCGCATCCAGCGTGTTCTCCCAGGTTATCTTGCGTTGGTCGTTGTAGTTGGCATGCAATGTGAGGTCGAAATTGCCTATCCAGTTGGTTTCGCCGCCTTTATACCAGTTGTCCGAGATGTAGTTTTGAGCAAACTGCAACGAGGTGGTGCCCGAGAATTTCCAGAAGTTTGGCCGACGTGTGATGACGCCAATCTGCTCGTCTATATCGGGGAGAAGTGTGGCGGCAGCAACTTTGTCGGCAAGTTTGTCCGAGACTTGCAGCATGTCGTTTATGTCGCTGCGGATGCCAGCTTGTCCCAAGATGTCGCTTTCGGTGTATGGAACGAACTGTGGAGCTCTGGCGTAAAGCGTTGAGAGCATCTTGCGGGAAGCGAAGATGCGCTGCAGTTGCGGGTCAGGGTTTGATGTGTCTGTCTGCCCCAATGCTTGATGGAGCGACGAGCTGTAGAGCGCAGGGTTGGAGAGGATTTGGTAGTAGTAGGCATTGGGCGCAGGATAGGCGGAGTTTGTGTTCAGCGAATCACGTTCCTTTGCCAACGTTTCGATAGCATGCAGATAATTCTTGAGCAATTGCGATGTGTCGGGTTGTTCTTCGTGTTGCTTCGTTTTTTGTCTCTCGTCAGCCCTTGTCTCTGTGGCATAAGTGACACAAAGAGCCATCAAACATATAAAGAAAAGTCTTGTAAGGCGCTTCATTTCGTTTATTTTTCTGCAAAGTTACGAAGAATTTACGGAATATAGATGAGAGATTAGGGAATTTTATGTATTTTTGTGCGCCTAAAGAAAAAAACGACTTATAATATATGGATAAAAACACAGTTACAGGATTTATTCTCATTGCCCTCGTTATCATCGGCTTCACTTGGTACAGTCAGCCGAGTAAGGAAGAACTTGAAGCGATGTCAAAGCAAGACAGTATTGCTGCCGTAGAACACCAGAAACAAGCAGAAGCAAAGGAAGCAGAGGCAAAAGTGGTTGCTGCAACTCCGGCAACTCCTGACAGCAGTTCGCTTTTCTTCTCTCAAATCGGTGGCGAAGAGCAGCGTATAGTCTTACAAAATAATAAGGTAAAGGTAGGCATCAACAGCAAAGGAGCTGTGGTGGAGGATGCCGAGATCATCGGTTACAAGAGCCGCCGAAGGGATGGAGATGTGCTGATTCTCGGCAAGGAGGACGCTTCGATGAAGCTCACATTACCTCTCAAGCAGGAGAACATCTGCTTTGCCGACCTTTGCTTCAACGTTACAGAGCAGACCGACTCGAGCGTCATCTTTGTTGCTGAGCAGGAAGGAAAGCAGTTGCAGGTCAGCTATAAACTTCGTCCGGAATCTTACATGCTCGACATGGACATTGCTTGCGAAGGCATGGAAGGTTTGTCGATGCCTGGCGCAAGTAACTTGCTCATCGAATGGAAAGCGCGTATTCCTCAGCAAGAAAAAGGCAGAGACTTCGAGAATCGTTACAGTTCGCTCACCTACAAGAGACAGGGAAAAGGCGTAAAGAAGCTTAGTGAAATGAAGGACGATAGCAAGGAGCCCGAAGAAGCTCTCGAGTGGGTTGCCTTCAAGAATCAGTTCTTCAGCGCCGTTCTTATCGGAAGTCAGCCGATGACACAGGCTTCGCTTGCGACTGAGCAAGTTCAAGACGAGGAAGGTTACCTGAAGCATTACGAGGCTTCGCTGCAAGTGCCGTTCGATGCTACAGGCAAGGACGCTACGCATCTGCAGATGTATCTCGGTCCCAATGACTTCCACATTCTCAAGGCACACAGCAAGATGACGGCTTACGGCTCGAAAGCCGACCTCGACGAACTCGTTTACTTGGGCTGGTGGATATTTCGTTTCATCAATCGTTGGTCGATACTTTACATCTTCGATTGGCTCAAAGCGTTCGGTTTGCCAATGGGCATCGTCCTTTTGCTCTTGACAATCATCATCAAGGTACTCGTCTTCCCAACACAAAAGAAGAGCTATTTGAGTAGCGCCAGGATGCGTGTCCTCAAGCCGAAGCTTGACGAGCTGAACAAGCAGTACCCAAATCCTGACCAAGCTATGCAGAAGCAACAGGCCATGATGCAGATGTACAGCCAGTACGGCGTCAGTCCTATGGGCGGTTGCTTGCCGATGCTCATACAGATGCCTATCTGGATAGCGATGTTCAACTTCATTCCAAATGCCATTGACCTTCGCGGAGAGAGTTTCCTTTGGGCAGACGACCTCAGCGCTTACGACGATGTAATCCGCTGGGGGAAAAGCATTTGGCTCATCGGCAATCACTTGAGCATCTTCTGCTTATTGTTTAGCTTGACCAACATTGTCAACACTTGGATATCGATGCGACAGCAGCAGAACCAGTTCACAGGCGAACAAGCGCAGCAGATGAAGATGATGCAATGGATGATGTATCTGATGCCCTTGATGTTCTTCTTCTGGTTCAACAACTACTCGAGCGGTTTGAGCTACTTCTACTTCATTTCGGGCTTGCTCAACATCATCACGATGTGGTACCTCAGATGGAAGACCGACGACAAGAAGTTGCTTGCAGGACTTGAAGCTTATCGCGAGCAACACAAGAACGACCCCAAGAAAGCGTCTGGCCTTCAAGCACGCCTCGAGGCTCTACAGAAGATGCAACAGGAACAAGCAAGGAAAGGCAGATAAAAATCTCCGCACGCGGCGATGGCAATCCCCGCACGCGGCGTTTACGATTCCCGCACGCGGCGTTTCAATCCCCGCACGCGGCGTTTAGCATCCGATAACAGTCAAGAATCAATTGAAAGCAATATGAATTATAAGTTATGTATGGCGGCAGTCTTACTTTGCGCGGCTTGCAGCACACAGAAGGATAGTGAGAAAGTGAACATCGAGAAACAAACCGTACAGCTCGAAGGCGACCTGATGACGCCCGAAGCACTTTGGGCAATGAGCCGCATTGGCGGCTATCAGGCATCGCCCGACGGCAAGCACATCGCCTTCCAGATGGGTTACTACAGCGTGAAGGAGAACAAGAGCCATCATGTCCTTTGGATGATGAATGCAGACGGCAGCGAACAACGTCAACTTACAGAGGACGCTGAGAACGAGACCGATGTGCAGTGGCTCGACAACAAGACCATCGCTTTCCTCCGTGGTGGCGAGGTTTGGAAAATGGGCTTGAACGGCAAGAGCCGCAAGCAAATGAGCAAGACCGACGGCAAGGTCGAAGGCTTCCTCTTCGCTCCCGACGGCAAGAAAGTCATTCTCCTGAAGAGCATCGATTTCAATGAAATCATTCAGAAGAACCCCGAAGACCTGCCCAAAGCGACGGGCCGCGTCGTGAACGACCTGATGTATCGCCATTGGGACCACTACGTGGAGAGCATCCAGCATCCTTTTGTACTCGATCTCAAAACGGGTGAGGAGTTCGACATCCTCGAGGGAGAACCCTTCGAATGCCCCATGGAGCCCTTCGGCGGCATTGAGCAATTGGCTTGGAGCCCTGATTCAAAGTCTATTGCCTTTACTTGCCGCTGCAAGACTGGCTTGGAATATAGCATCTCGACCGACAGCGACATCTTCCTTTATGACGTTGAAGCTCGCGACCTTAACTCTATTGAGCACACAAAGAACCTGTGTAAGCAGTTCAGAGAGTTTGGTATACTTGGCTGCAATGAGATAGCTTATCATGGCGATGGAAAGCAGTTGAATCCCACCAAGACACTGAAAGATCAGGAAATCAACGTTAAGCATAAGGGTGAGAACGTGGGCTACGACCTCAATCCGAAGTTCTCGCCCGACGGACGCTATGTGGCTTGGCTCTCGATGGAGCGCGACGGCTACGAGAGCGACCGCCAGCGCCTTTGCATCTACGACCTGAAGGAGAACACCAAGACCTACGTCACCGAGTCGTTCGACTCCAGCGTGGACGACTTCTGCTGGGCGCCCGACTCCTATACATTATATTATATAGGGGTTTGGCACGCCACGGAAAACCTCTACAAGACCAACCTCAAGGGCGAGGTCAAGCAGCTCAGCAACAGCTGGGCCGACTTCGGTTCTCTCCAGATGCTTAATGATAAGGAACTTGTTGCGGAGCGTCACAGCATCACGGAACCTGCTGACCTCTATGTCGTAACGCCCGGCGAGAGTGTCGATGGCACACAAATCAAGCAGATAACCGAAGTGAACAAGGACATCCTCGACCAGCTGGCAAAGCCCAGCATCGAGCAGCGCTGGGTAAAGACCACCGACGGACAGCACATGCTTTATTGGGTCATCAAGCCTCCTCACTTTGATGCTTCGAAGAAATATCCCACGTTGCTCTTCTGCGAAGGCGGTCCTCAGAGTGCCGTCAGTCAGTTCTGGAGCTACCGTTGGAACTTTATGATCATGGCATCGCAGGGCTACGTGGTGATAGCTCCGAACCGTCGCGGCGTGCCGGGCTTCGGGCAGGAATGGCTCGAGGAAATCAGCGGCGACTGGACCGGACAGTGCATGAAGGACTACCTCTCCGCGATAGATGATGCCACGGAGAACCTTCCGTACGTCGATAAAGACCGTCTCGGCGCCGTCGGTGCCTCGTTTGGCGGCTTCTCGGTTTACTATCTGGCAGGTCATCACGAAGGCCGCTTTAAGTGTTTCATCGCGCATGATGGCGCCTTCAACCTCGAGGCGATGTACACCGAGACAGAGGAGAACTGGTTCTCCAACTGGGAGTATGACGATGCATACTGGAACAAAGACCAGACGGCACGTGCCCGAAAGACCTACGAGAACAGTCCTCATCTGTTCGTCGACAAGTGGGACACACCCATCCTTTGCATACATGGCGAGAAGGATTACCGCATTAACGCGACTCAAGGCATGAGTGCCTTCAACGCTGCTCGCATGCGAGGCATCGAGGCGCAGCTGCTCATCTTCCCCGACGAGAACCATTGGGTGCTCAAACCACAAAACGGTATCTTGTGGCAGAGGACTTATTTTGCTTGGCTCGACAAGTGGCTGAAGAAGTAATTCGACCTGAGAAAATAACGAAATAACACAATAACATCATATTATGACACAAGCAATTCAAAAGACTTTACGCGACAGTGCTGGAATGCGCTGGACGGCGTTGCTGCTCTTGGCGCTTGCCATGTTCTGCAGCTACATCTTCATGGACATCCTTTCTCCCATTAAGGACCTGATGCAAGAAACAAGGGGATGGGACAGTACGGCCTTCGGAACAATGCAAGGCTCTGAGGTGTTCCTCAATGTTTTTGCTTTCTTCCTCATCTTCGCAGGCATCATTCTCGACAAGATGGGCGTGCGTTTCACGATGGTTCTTTCTGCCGTTGTGATGCTCATAGGCGCTTGCATCAAGTGGTACGCCGTGGATGAATCTTTCATGGGAAGTGGCTTGGAGGCATGGTTCACCAATCATTTGAACTACATTCCTGTGTTCGAGGAGCTCGGCGTGTCGCCCTTCTATGCTGGGATGCCAGCCTCTGCGAAATTTGCTGCCTGCGGTTTCATGATATTTGGCTGTGGCGTGGAGATGGCCGGCATTACCGTAAGTCGCGGTATCGTCAAGTGGTTCAAGGGCAGAGAAATGGCTTTGGCAATGGGTTCGGAGATGGCTTTGGCCCGTCTTGGCGTGGCAACCTGCATGATCTTCTCGCCCTTCTTTGCTCGTTTGGGCGGTCAAGTCAGCGTTTCTCGCTCGGTTGCTTTTGGCGTAGTGCTGATGTGCATTGCCCTCATTATGAGCATTGTTTACTTCTTTATGGATAGGAAACTCGACGCGCAGACTGGTGAAGCCGAGGAGAAGGACGACCCCTTCAAGATCAGCGACTTGGGACAAATCCTCACTTCGAGTGGTTTCTGGCTTGTTGCTCTGCTTTGCGTGCTTTACTACAGCGCAATCTTCCCCTTCCAGAAGTACGCCGTGAACATGCTGCAGTGCAACCTCACACTCGTAGCGCCCGATGCTAATTCCTTCTGGGCAAAGCCCGATGTGACCATCGTTCAGTACCTCATCATGCTCTTTGTTGCGGCAACTGGTTTTGCAAGCAACTTCCAGAAGAAAGCCGGAGCGAAGTACGGCTTGCTTTGCGTCAGCATCCTCGCCCTCGTTACCTATTGCTACATGGGTTACATGAGGCAGTCTGCCGAGAGTATCTTCGCGGTCTTCCCACTTCTGGCCGTGCTTATCACACCTATCTTGGGCAGTTATGTTGACCACAAAGGCAAGGCAGCCACGATGCTGATACTGGGCTCGTTGCTCCTCATCTTCTGCCATCTTACCTTTGCTTTCGTGTTGCCTTTGTTCAAGGGCTCAGCCATCGGAGGTATCGCGATTGCCTACATCACCATTCTTGTGCTGGGTTCAAGCTTCTCTTTGGTGCCTGCCTCGTTGTGGCCAAGTGTGCCTAAACTGGTGGATGCCAAGGTTATAGGCTCTGCTTATGCGCTCATCTTCTGGATTCAGAACATAGGTCTTTGGCTCTTCCCACTGCTTATCGGCAAGGTTTTGGACAAGACAAATCCTGGCGTTACCGACCCGACTCAGTTCGACTACACTGCTCCGCTTGTCATGTTGGCTGGTCTGGGCGTAGCAGCCCTCCTGCTAGGTTTCGTCCTGAAGGTCGTTGACAAGAAGAAAGGTCTGGGCCTTGAAGAGCCGAACATCAAGTAAGGAAGACTCATTTCCTAAGCCTCTGATTTTCAGGCGGCGAGCCTCGCTAGAAAAGATGGCACGTTAAGATGCCAAACTTAACGTGTTAACTTTGCAAACTTAACGTGTTAAATTGACCAACTTAACGTGCCGAGTTGAGAGACTCGGCACGCTTTGTTTTTTATTGTCCCGCGTCAAGTCAAATGAAAAGGCACGCGTTTTTGTTTTTTTTCCTAAATAAAAAGTTGGATGTTATCATTTTCTTTGTATCTTTGTCGCGAGAATATGTATGAATTTAACCAAATCTAAAAGCATATGAAGACAAAAATTTTTACTCTTTTAATGGCGCTCTTCGCATTCGCATGGAGTGCAAAGGCCGATGAAATACAGGGCTTCACGATAACGATGAGCCGTAATGGCGGTGAGTTCGAAAACGTGTCATTCTCTGCCGAAGGCGAGTCGGACATAGATTTCTCCGAGGACCCAACCACATCTTTGATAATCAAGAAAATTGAGGCTCATGCCGATGGAACAGTAAGCAACGTGGTCTTTAGTGCCACGATGTACAAGACGGCGAATGGCTTGAGGCCTGATGACGGCTGGCGTTCCTTCGACTTGGTGGACAGGCACGGAGGCAAGTGGGTGCTCGACCTTGGCGACGGTGTCGACCTCATCGACGAAGAGATGGGCGGTTCGCCCAGGACTTTCCAGTTTTATCTCAAGGGGCAAGACGGCTCGGGCAATGATATCTATTGCAACAATGGCGGACAGGACTACAAGATTCTCTTTTCGAAAAGCGGGACTTCGCTGCCAATAAAGAACCTGATATTGACCGTTAGGCTCAACGGAGGCGAGGCTTTTACGCAGGAAATCCCTGCCGAAGGCTTCCCCGTGGTTGATTTGACTGACGAACAAACCACTTCCCTGATTATCGAAAAGATAGAAGTTCAGGCCATCGAATCTGTTTCCGATGTCTCTTTCTTAGGGACGATGTACTCGACAAATAGTGGCTCTTCTGGTGATGAATGGCGCGAATACAATATGGAATACAAGAGTAATGGCCGATGGATGCTCTATTTCGGAGAAGGCGTGGAACTCGTCGAAGAGGATTGGATTGGGCAGAACAAGACGAAGACCTTCGAGTTCTATGTTCAGGGCACGAGCGACTCGGGAAATCAGGTCTTCTACAACAATGGCGGAGCGAACTACAAAGTGACCTTCTCCACAGGCAACGGGGCAAGTGATAAGATTCAGTTCCTGAAGGAAAACACCGCGGAATTGGACCTGCGTTTTAACGGCGAGTCAAATCCTTTCCTTTTCGATGACAAGGGTAATCGTACGCCTGATGATCAGCTCGGAGAAATCAGTTCGCTCGTCATTGATCAATTCTTTATCCTGTTCAAATGCGAGAGTGGCGTGAGCACGAAAGACGTGAGCCTCCAGTACAGAGTCTATGAAGAAGGACAGGAGCCGGAAGGCGGCTGGAACCGGATCGACGCGCAGCAGTACCTCAATCAGGGTGACAACATCAAGTATTGCTATGCCACCGAATTGAATTGGGACGTGACAAACGGCTTGGAACCGAATAAGAATTACATCCTCGAGGCGCACTACCAGATTGTAGCCGACGGCGAATACTTCTTCTTGGGCAAGGGCAAGGAAGGCAGCAAGTTCCGCTTCACCCTCACGGAAAACACGTTGCAGGATGAGATATACAGCGTGATACTGACCATCCAACACAACAACGGCGAACCTTATGAAGTGTATTTCGAACATGAGAATCAGCCGACGCTGAACCTCGAAGGACAGACAACCTCCCTGAAGATAATGAAGGCAGAGGTCTGGACCTCAGAAGGTGTGCAAAGCGTGAACGTAGTCGGCACGATGTACAACACGGAGAATGGCGGTCCGACTGGTGGCGATGAATGGCGTTCAATGCCTTTAACTCAATCGGACAACGGGTATTGGCTGCTCGATTTCGATAAAGAAGGATACGAGATTGTAGAGGATGAATGGATCAATAACGACAAGTCAAAGACCTTCCAGTTCTATGTCACGGCAGTGGACAGGCAAGGGAACGGTATTATTTACGATAATGAAGGACAGGATTATAAGGTTAGCTTTACGACTGGCAGCGGCGGTGGTGGCGACGGCATCCTCAGCATGGCGCTCACCATCAACTGCGATGGCGAGGTCTTCACCGAGTCGTTCCCATCCGAGGGCTGGGAGATTCATGCTATCGAGGGACTGGTTTCCTCCATTAAAGTCATGCGAGTCGAGGTCGAAACGAGTGAATCGTTGACTTACGTGGGCTTCTGTTCGACCATTTACGACACGGCTGATGGATGGCAGCACGATGATACGGCATGGGATTGGATTCCCATGGACAACCAAGGCGGCGGGCATTGGGTGCTCGATTGGGGTGAAGGAAGAGAGTGCGTCGCGAGCGAATGGCTCGATCAGAACGTGATAAAGACCCTCGAGTTCTTTGCCGATGGAGGCGATGCGAATGGCAACAAATACAAATATGCCAATGGCATCAGCGACTATGGCTATGACAACAACTACAAGGTGACGTTCACTCCTGGCGTAGATCCCGATGGCATCAGCCTCGTTTCTGCTTCGAAGGAGAATGGTGCGACCTATAACCTCGCTGGCCAACGCGTGAGAAAAGACTACAAGGGCATCGTTATCACTAATGGAAGAAAAGTATTGATAAAGTAAAACTTGGTAGATAATGAGATTGTACTCCTCCCTCTGTGGGTTCTTGCTCTGTGCTTTGTCGGTTAATGCGACAAGCCAACCCGACTTGGTTCGCTATGTAAATACGCTGCAAGGCACGCTTTCGAACTTCGGTCTTTCACATGGGAACACCTTCCCAGCAACGGCTATGCCGTTTGCTCAACACATGTGGACGCCCCAGACGGGACCCAATGGCGAGGGTTTTAAATACCTTTATGAGTCGGATCAAATCAGAGGATTCGGTCAGTCGCACCAGCCTTCGCCCTGGGTAAGCGACTATGCCGTCTATACTTTCTTCCCCGAAACAGGTAACTTGGAAGTCGATCCCGATAAGCGAGGCGCGCGTTTCTGCCATTGCAAGGAGGCCGGACAGCCTCACTACTACAGCGTCACGTTCGACAACGGCATTCGAACAGAGATGGCTCCTACAGAGAGAGGTGTCCATCTTCGCTTTTCGTATCCCAAGAAACAGGACGCTTACTTGATTATCGACGGCTATACCGCCGAGTCGGAGATCCATGTGAATCAGGAGAAAAGGCAAGTGACGGGCTGGGTTAACAACCAACGTTTCGTCAATCACAGCGAGAACTTCCGCTGCTTTTTTGTCGTGCAGTTCGACCAGCCAATACTCGATTACGGCACATGGGAAGGGGAGAACAAGCAGACTTTCCCGCATGAAAGGGACGGCAAGGGCAAGCGATATGGCTGTTACCTCAAGTTCCCTTCGGGCAGCAAGGTGCAGGCGAGGGCCGCTTCTAGCTACATTTCCGAGGAACAGGCCTGGCAGAACTGGCGGTCGGAACTCGGCGCGGACAAAACCCTGGAGCAGACAAAGAAGCGAGGCTTCGAGACGTGGAATGCCCTGCTCAACCGCATCCGAGTGGAGGGCGGCAGCGATGAGCAGATGCGCACCTTCTATAGTTGCCTCTTCCGCGCTAACCTCTTCTCCCGCCACTTCTATGAAATTAAGGAGGACGGCACGCCGTATTACTACAGCCCCTACGACGGGAAGATCCACGACGGCTACATGCTGACCGACAACGGCTTTTGGGATACGTTCCGCAGTCAGTTCCC
>Ga0256407_10005772_pt1 | contig 19557 bp, 18 predicted proteins | sample RumenRJG_04DNA_FD_193489 | JGI IMG/M metagenome (GOLD analysis project Ga0256407, IMG submission 193489) | Bovine rumen microbial communities from Lethbridge, Alberta, Canada - RJG_04 | ecosystem: Host-associated > Mammals > Digestive system > Stomach > Rumen | place: Canada: Alberta... | reverse complement strand
TTACAGCCCCTATGATCGGCATCGTAATCCTGACGGCCATTGAGATTCCGATCGTCACCAGAATGCGCGAGTCAAAGCTGGTGGTTCAGAAGAACCAAGAGTAGTCATATAGCAGCCCACCCGCGGCCGGCTCCGACGGGAATGAATAAGTAAAATGAGAAAACTGAACAACTTCAACATGACCCTCGATGAATGCAGGCATGTTTTCGATACCCTGGACAACCTGGTCATCATCGATGGGAGAGGGAAAATAAAATATCTGTCGCCGGGCATGTACTTCATGATTGAGGCGTACAACAAAAAGCCTGTACCCCATGACGTGGTCGGCAAGCATATTCACGATGTTCATTATGTTTCGAAGATTACGCAGGCCATTGAGAAAGGGGAGGAAATCAGCACTGCCTTCTATTTCTCTTCGAATGTCACCAATGTGGCGAGAATCGCTCCACTGAAAAAAGACGGTGCGGTCGTCGGCGCCATTGACTACGATTTGTTTACCGACGGTAACGTCCTGCGCGATTTTCTGGACGCGGTGCATGACTACCGCCAAAGCGGATCAACAGTGCAGCGTAACATATACGAGAAAACAACAGATAAGAAAAACACGATTCCGGCGTCATACAAGAATTTCGATATGACGCTGGAAGAGTGCAAACTGGTCTTTGACACCATGCGGAATCTCGTTGTCATCGACGCGAACCGTTGCATCAAATATCTAGCACCGAGCATGTACGACATTATTGAGAAAGCAAGCGGAACGCCTGTGCCGGATGATGTGGTGGGGCTCAGTATTGACAAACTGCACTATACTTCCAAGGTCCAGAACGTTGTCGAAACAGGACGTCCGATAAAGACGGCGATTTACAATTACGACGGGAAAATCTATGTTTCTCGCATTGAGCCGCTGATCAGGGATGGTGAGATCGTCGGCGCCATCGATTACGATATCTTCTCGAGCAACGAGGAACTGGATGAGTTCCTGCACACGGTCGAAGAATACAATGAAATCGGCAGGCTGAATTTTGAGAACACCTTCGAGTCCATGTATGACTCGAGTAAACGCCTCAGCAACATCAAGTACACGATCAACAACATTCTGGGCAACAGTGACGCGATGAAAAGGTTGCGTGCAAGCATCTCGGATATTTCCGAGAGCAATGCGACGGTCCTGATCACCGGTGAGACGGGTACCGGAAAGGAACTGGTGGCGAACGCCATTCACAATCTGTCCCTCAGGGCTGACCATCCAATCATCGCCGTCAACTGCGCGGCAATCCCGGCAACGTTGTTCGAATCGGAACTGTTCGGCTACGAGGAAGGCGCTTTCACCGGCGCGAGCAAAGGCGGCAAGTCGGGGTTCTTCGATGCGGCGGACAAGGGCACGCTGTTCCTGGACGAAATCGATCAGTTGCCTTATCACGTGCAGCCGAAGCTTTTGCGCGCCATCCAGGAGAAGGAGGTCGTTCCGGTCGGCGGTAAAACGAAACCAATCGACATACGAATTCTCGCGGCGACGAATAAGGATCTGTTGAAACTTGTCGAAGAGGGTAAGTTCCGGGAGGATCTGTATTACAGGCTGAATGTTGTGGAGATTCGTATTCCGCCGCTCAGGCAGCGACGGGAAGATATTCCGCTGCTTGCCCAGAGTTATCTGAAATACCTGAACAGGCAGCTGATGAAAAACGTGAAGGGCTTTTCAGGAGAAGTCATGAAGGCCTTCCTGAGTTATGACTGGCCGGGCAATGTCAGAGAACTGTTCAATGTTATGGAGCGAAGTGTTGTTGCCTGCAGAGGCGACACCTTAGAGCTTGAGGATTTGGGAACCTTCGCGGCGGACGTGTCTGCAACCCAGCTGCCTCTGGCCCTTGAATCGGATGCACCGCTGGAGTATGTGAGAAACCAGGCGGAAGCGGCGGCGATTCGTCAGGTTCTCGAATCGACGGGCGGCAATAAAGCAAAAGCAGCAAAAGTGCTGAAGATTTCCAGAACTGCACTGTATGAAAAAATAAAAAAGTTGAATATCGAATAAACAGTCATCTCGCGAGGAAGAGTGTAAGGAATTCTTTACATGTGTACGGAATACCTTACATTGACAAATGAACGCTAAAAACGTTGGAATCCCAGCGTTTTTTTGCTTTTTTGAGGTGCTTTTATACAGAAGGGCAAAAAATGTACGGAAAACTTGACACTTCCTGCTTTTGCAGAAGTCGCAGGAACGGCGTGGAGGAGAGGAAGCGGCGACAATTCAAAGAACAAAACGAAAATGCGGAAACCCTTGGTACAACTGGGTTTCCATTGCTTTTGCGCGACCCGGAAAGCTGCGGAAATCGTCATTTTGCTGCGGGTTTCATGTTTTGGCACGTCCTTTGCGCTATTTGAAGGCAAAAGAAATTGTATCGTTATTAAGTGAGAAGGAGGAAAAGTAATGTCATCAAGTATTGTCGGTTATTTGATACTGGTCGTATTTGCCTTTGTATTCATTGGCATTTCTTCACTGGTATCGAAGAAATTCCCGGTAGAAGGCGTCGATGACTTCGTAGCTGCCGGCAGAGGGATCCCGTTCGGTATCATTGCTGCCAGCGTTATGATATCATGGGTATGGACGACGACCATCATGGGCGCTGCGGAAGCCGGTACCTGGTACGGTGTCTCCGGTGGTTTCAACTACATGTGGGGCGCTGCGCTGCCGTTCTTCGTATTCATTCCAATGGTTCTGCATCTGAGAAAAATAATGCCTAGATGTACGACCTTCACCGAATTCATCAGGGAGAGATTCGGCAATAAGGTTGCGAATCTGTTCTTCATCTTCGGTTTCGCCGTTGTACTCTACGTTGTAACAGAGCAGGGCGTTGGAATCGGTATTGTATTTAACACCATGTTCGGCATCCCTTACTGGGTAGGTGCGATTGTTCCGATCATGATCGTTGCAATCTACATCTCCAGAGCAGGACTGAGAGGATCGATCTTCAACGACGTCATACAGTTCTTTATAGTATGTATCATCTTCGTCATCTGCATTCCGATCATCCTGAAGACGATCGGCATGGATACGATCTATGATGGTCTGCAGGATGTTGTAAACAATCCTGACAATCCGAACTACAATCCGGAAGCGCTTTCGATGACTTCTATCGCAGGACTGAAGTACGGACTGATTGCAGCTATCGTCGCCATGGGTCAGGTACTCCTTGACCAGGGCTATTATTCAAAGGCAATCGCGACTGCCAGCCAGAAGGATCTGATGAAGGCTTACATTATCGGAACACTGCTGGGCTGGGCGCCGATCCCTGTACTGTCTGGTAACGTATTCGGAACATCTCTGATTTCCCTCGGCATCGGCGAGGGCGCAGGCGTCAGCTCACTGTCAGAGGCTGCACCTTACATCATGGATATGGTATTTGGTACCGGTATCGGTTCACTGCTCTTCGTACTCATGGCCTTCATGGCAGGCATGACAACAGGAGGTAACGGACTCGCCGGCGCGCAGGCACTGTTCACAGTCGACTTCTATAAGAGAGTCGTAAAGAAGGATGCAACAGAGAAAGAGCAGATGGCCTTTGGTAAGAAGATCACTATCGCAATTGGCCTGCTGGTAGCAATTGTTGCTTCCATGCTCGAGGGCGTATCCCTTCTGAGAATCGATATCTTCAGCGGCATCCTGTTTGCAGCTCCGACAGCGGCATTCATAATGGGCATGCTGTGGAAGAAGGTATCACCGGCATCTGCCATCGTTTCCATGATCGCCGGCCTCGGAGGCGGACTGATCGCATACTTCACGATCTCCGATCCGGATCAGGCACAGTTCATCGGCAACCTGATCGCTCTCGTGCTGCCGTATCTTGTACTTCTGGTATGGGGTGCATTCAGCAAGTATGAGTTCGATTTTGCGAAGCTTAAGGATTACAGACCATCTCAGATGGTTCACGTATCAGATGAGGAGGTGTAAGGCATGAGTTTTGAAGCATTATCAATTTACTATTGGGGAGCATACCTGTGGATTATTGTAGGATTCCTGGTAATCGGCATCCCTGCCATCAAAGAGTTTATCGGTATAATCCGCAAGAAAGACGATAAAGAGGAGGGATAATCAAATATGGCAAAAGTATCCTGTGTTCAGATGAAGCCGGAACTCGGCAATGTTGAATACAATGTCAACAAAATGGAGGAATTCGTCAGGGATATTATGAGCAAAGAGCCTGAAACAGATCTGATCGTATTTCCTGAACTGATCACATCGGGCTACGAAGGTGAGCCGGAGCAGTTCCAGGAGATGGCTGAAACCCTGCCGAATGGATACAGCCTCGATCGCATCAGTGCGCTGGCGAAGGAATACAAGGTTAATATCATTTATGGCCTGCCGGAGAGAGATCCGCTCTATCCTGACGTTTTGTACAATGCGGCTGTCATAATCAATGACGAGGGCACTCCGCTGGGAACATACAGAAAGGTGCACCCGTTTGCGGACGAGAAGAGATGGTGCAGAGCAGGCTGCGAATTCCCGGTATTCGACACCAATATCGGCAAGATCGGTATCATGATCTGCTGGGATACAGCATTCCCTGAAGTAGCGCGCTGCCTGGCCCTGAACGGAGCAGAACTGCTGGTCGTCAGCACCAACTGGGAAGATCCGTATGAGGAACCGTGGGATCCTGCGGACGGCATCAACAAGCATGAGAACGACTGGGATCTGATGACCCGCGCTAGAGCTTTCGATAATACACTCCATCTGGTCGCAGCCAACAGAATCGGCGGCGACGGCGGCGTGTTGACATTTTTCGGAAGAAGCAAGATCATCGATCCGCGCGGTAATGTGATCGCTGCTCTCGACAAGCGCGAGGAAGGCGTAATCTCCGCGGACCTCGATCTGTCACTGACAAGAATGCACAGGGAGACATACTATTGCTTCCTGAAGGACAGACGTCCGGATGCGTACGGCGAAGTGACGAGACCATACTAAGTAATTATTACATAAAAAAACACCATAAAACCCATAAAACAAAAGCCCGGAAACGGGCAATACCTCCATCCAAAGAAAAAAGAGAGACCCCTTGCATGCGGCGAGGGGCCTCTTGTTTTTACTCGTTATTCTTTTGTGCCGACGACTACGTCGCCCTGATCGGTGATCCCCATGACTTTCTCACCGTCGTTGCGCAGCGCTTTTACATAGGAAATCATATCTTCGGTGATTTCTTCACCCGGACAGACGAGTGGTATGCCCGGCGGATATGGGATTAGGGAACTGGCACAGATTCTGCCGGCCGCCTCGTCCAAAGGTACCATCTCTTTATGAATCGGGATTGGATGGAGCTTGCCCGGGGCAGGAGCTTTGAATGCCGGCTGCGATGCCGCACCGCCCGCAGCATCCACTGCGAAGCGCTCCTCATTGTAATCCGCCGCGTGCTGCCATGCGATATCCTTCAGTGCGGCGATGGTCCGGTCGAAGTGCTTCTTCGTATTTCCGATGCCGGTCATCAGCATGAGGACATTGCCCGCGTAGAGCTCAGGGAAGATGTTGTACTTCATCAGTTCCAACTCGAGGGCCGCGCCGTCGATGCCGTAGGCGCCCATGTCGAGGTTGACCTTGGTCATGTCCATGCGGCCTGCGCGGCTGGTTGTGCTGCTGTCACCTTTGCCGCCGTCAGCCCCCACGCTCATAATCTTCAGTCCCGGGATTTCCTTCAGCTCTTCGTAGAACGCGTCCAGATTCCGCCGCCAGTCACCTATGGCCTCGGCACCGTGGTTTTCCAGAATCTCCGCGTTGATGTCGAGGAACGACATGAGAATATATGATGGGCTCGTGCTCTCTATCATCTGGAGCTTGTCCTCAAGGACGTACTTGCTTACACGCTCGGTGTTGTGATTTAGAATCGCGCTCTGTGTAAGGGTAGCGAGAGTTTTGTGTATGCTTCCGATGACGAGATCGGCGCCGCTTTCCTCGGCCGACTTCGGCATTCCATCGCCGAAACCGAACTTGTGGAAGAACTTCAGATGCGCACCGTGAGCCTGGTCTACGATCAGAACTTTATCACGGGCGTGGACTGCCTTTGCAATAGACTCTATATCGGAGCATATGCCGTAGTAGTTAGGGCTCGGCAGGATCACTGCGTCCGCGTCCGGGTTTTCGTTCATGCAACGCTCGATTTCCTCGACCGTTACAGCGCCCGAGATTCCGTACTCTTCCAGAAACTCCGGATGAGCGTATACCGGCTCTGCCCCTGCCAGCGTCAGGGCGTTGAACACCGCCTTGTGGCAGTTTCTCGCCATTATCAGCTTACCGCCCGGTCTGACCGAAGCCATGACCGAAGCGATGAGTCCGCCGCTGCTGCCGTTGATAAGCAGGAACGAATTCTGAACATCATAAAGCCGGGCGTACCGTTCCATCACATCTCTGATGATACCTTCCGCCTGGAACAGGTTGTCAGCGCCCGGTATTTCCGTAACGTCACAGTCGACGAACCGGTCCAGAAAGTCCCCGTATCCGTACTTGCGAAAGATAGCCTCGCCTTTATGCCCCGGCATGTGAAATGAAACCGGGTCTTTGTCAGCGTGCTGCAGTAAGAATTCTTTCATAGTCTCACCTTTATTCAGCCATTGGCGGCTTGTCCTGCTATTTCATCTGCTTGCCGTCTTCGAAGGCCTTGCCTACGATTTCGCCGAGCACGTTGTAGTTGTGGTTCATGCCGTCGTATACGATTGGTCTCAGCTTGCCGAGATCGATGGCGCCGTCTGTGAGTATGCTCTCATCAGCGCATACGTTGACGATTTTGCCAATCATTATGTGTGATTCCTCATCATAGCTGACCATCTCACACTCGATCGCAACAGGGTACTGGTCAACCAGAGGAGCGTCGACAAACTCACTCTTAGTAGCCGTAAAGCCTGCCTTTGCAAACTTGTCCGGAACGTCGTTGGCCGACACGATGCCTACGTAGTCCGACTCTACAACGAGGTCGGCCGTCGCAAAGCTTACAGTAAAGGCCTTCTTGACCAGTATGTTCTTTACTGTCTTGTGGCCCGGGCTGATGCACATGGAAATCTGATTTCCGCCTGAGATGCCGCCCCAGGCCGCGTTCATGATGTCCGGCGTGCCGTTCTCATCATAAGCGGCGATCATCAGTACCGGTTCCGGTGTGATAAATGAATTAGGTCCGAAATTTTTTCTGCTCATAATTGTTGTCCGCAGCGATTTGCCGCCGCGCTCCTTTCTGTATTTACTATCGTTTTTCCTGAATATTATATCCGAATATGTTCCCCGGATTCAAGCGAAGCTGCGGGTCGAAGAGTCGCTTGAGCTCGAACATGGCTTGCAGATTTTCCTCCGAATATAGCTTCTGCAAAAGCCATACTTTCAGCTTGCCGATTCCGTGCTCCGCAGAGACGCTGCCGCCCATTCGAACGATTTCCTCCGCCCAGCGGGTGTAGAGCTCCTTGCCGCGAAGGTATTCCTCTTCATCGCGGGGTATGATGTTGCAGTGCAGGTGGTTGTTTCCGATGTGACCGAAGAGGGAAGTCTGGAATCCTTCACGTGCCAGGTCTCTTCGGTACATTGCAAAGACCTCGTCAAGCCGGGAATCAGGTACTGACATGTCAGTACCCAGCTTGGTGATCGTTGAATGGCTTTTTCGGATTTCGCTCACGCGCTCGTTGACGCAGACCGGCGCGGCATGTCGGAATTCTTTAAGACGAACCATGTCCGGCCCGCGGAACGCGAACCAGCTGTCTGCCGTGTCGCCGCCGGCTTCATGGATGTACTGACCGAGCCGTGCGCAGAGCGGCTCAAGTTCGCCCCGGTATTCGGATGCAAATTCGGTGTAGACCGCGCAGCCCGATGGAATCTTCGTCATGCCGGTCAGTGCGGCGCCGGATTCCTGGGCGTCGCGCAGCATTTCCAGAGTATCGGTTCCGAAGAACTCAATCGCCTGAGGAGCTGCCGACGCTTCTCCGCGCAGCAGGTGCACGAAGCTGAGCGCGCATTCCTCTGATTCGAAGAATACGACCGCTCCCCAGAGGTTTTTCGGTTCGGGAAGCAAATCTATTTCGATTTGGGTGACGATACCCAGAGTGCCTTCGCTTCCGATGAACAGGTCGATCATGTCCATGTCGGGAGTGATGAAGTAGCCCGCCGTGTGTTTTTTTACCTTCGGCATTGTGATTCGCGGCAGGGTTCCGGAGATGACTCGTCCGCCGTTTGTGGTCAGGGCGAAACGTCCTGCCTTTGCATGATGCTCGCCGCGGCGGATGGATAGAGTGTCGCCGTCCGCCAGCACCATCTCGAGACTGCGGATGTGATGCCGTGTAGCGCCGAAACGGTAGGTACATGCGCCGGAAGAATTGCATGAGACCATGCCGCCTATGGATGCAGTGGTCTCTGTCGGATCCGGCGGGAAGAAAAGACCGAGCGGGTGGAGCTGCTCCTGAAGTGTAGTGAGCAGAACGCCCGGCTGCACTTCGGCTGTCAGGCTGCCGGAAAGAGTCGGTGCGGATTCAGAACTTGCGCCCGCAGCACAAGGCATCCGCAGCACCTTGTTCATGGCCGACAGGTTGATCACGATTCCGGACTCGGGAACGGCGCCGGCAGTTACGCCGGTGCGCCCGCCCTGGATCGTTACGGGCGTATTTTTATCTTCCCGAAGGAGCGCGCTGATTTCGCCGGCAGTCTGCGGAAAACATATTTCCGTGGCATTTCCGGCGCGTCTTGACTCGTCCGACAGGAAGATGGACATTTCGTTTTGATCATTAATGCGCTTAATCATATGTTTATTATATAACAAAAGTTGATAATCTCTCGCCGAAAGGTTACAATTTCCTTATTATAATGAAATGGAGATTTAATCATGAAAGATGACATGAAGTGGGAACAGAAACCTGTGAACGAAAAACTCCAGTCCACCGGTCCCAAGAAGGATGGAGACTATACCAACAGCGGTCTTTTTAAGGCCGGACTGGCTGTAGCCGCAGGTCTTATCATCGCGGCGCTGGCAAGAGGCGTTAAGAAGAGCGAAGACTTCGAAGAGTATCAGGATTTTGACGGAGAAGAATGAGAACCGGATTAATTAAAACCATAACAATTGCATTGATTATCGCAATGGCGATGACGGGTTTTGCGTTTGCCGATGTGACGGACTCTGACGAGTCTGGCGGGGCGGAACCGGCCGGAACATTCGAAGCCGCCGGTACGCAGGACGGCGCGACAGACCAGACGGACCAGAACGCTCCGGCTGATCAGGGCGCCGCGGCAGGTCAGACGGACCAGGGCGATCCGGGAGACCAGACGGAACCGGATCCTGTTATCGTGCCTGCGCCGGAGCTCACGGTCACGACGGTGTACAACAACAAGGCGATGATCAGCTGGACGAAGACCGATATCGCGGCCGGCTACGAGCTGTACAAAAACGGCAGCCGGATCAGTACGCTCACCGGTCTGCAGTACCTCGACAGGGGGCTGAGAACAGGCGCGACCTACCAGTACAAGGTCAGGGCCTACTACACCGAGGAAGGCGTTAAGAAGTACACGGATTTTTCCGAGGAGGTCAGCTACAAAGGGGCGGCGCGGAATCCTCTTCTGCTCATGGTCGACAACAGAAGCGACAACAGGAGAGTGGTCACCCAGTTCGCCAAGGTCGGAGTCACAGTCGTAACTGTATATAACATCAAAGACGTTGACCCGGCGAAGTACGACGGACTCATCATTCCGGGCGGCGGCAACATGGACCCGCGCAGCTACCGGGCCAAGAGGGACAAGCACACCTACGGCACGGACAAGGCCAAGGATGATCTTCAGATCGCGGCCATTCTCATGTTTGCAAAGGCAGGAAAGCCGGTTCTGGGAATCTGCCGGGGAAGCCAGGTTATCAATGTTGCCTTCGGGGGAACCCTCAAGCAGCACATACCGAGGTGGCACAAGAAGAACAGAAAAGTCAAGACGGTGAAAGGCTCCTGGGTGCGCGGCATCTACGGCAAGAAGAGCAAGGTTTACCACTGGCATCACCAGTGCATCAAGAAGCTCGGAAAAGGGCTCAAGGTTACCGCGCGTGATGTCAGGGACAAGAGGATAGAGGCCATACAGCACAAGACGCTGCCTATATACGGCGTGCAGTGGCATCCGGACATCAAGCCGAACAAGAAGAGCTACGCTCTCTACAATTCGTTCAAACAGATCTGCCTGAACAACATGGCGAAGTAGGCGGAAGACATCATATAGGAGAAACAATAAATGGCAAAAACCAAAGTACTCTTCGCTTCACCTGAGGTAATGCCTTTTGGCGGCACCGGAGGGCTCGGCGAAGTTGCGGGATCTCTCCCGCGTGAAGTGAACAGACTCAAGGGCTCCAAGGTGGAGTGCCGCGTCATCATGCCTTTGTACGGCTCGGTGAAAGAGGAGTTCCGCAGGAAGATGAAGTTCCTGGGGCATAAAGAAATACCCGTCGCCTGGCGCAGCCAGTACATGGGGATATTTGAACTTAAGAAGGACGGCGTTGTATACTACTTCGTCGACAACGAGTATTACTTCAAGCGCGACAGCCTCTACGGATTCGGCGACGACTGCGAGCGTTTCTCGTTCTTCAGCCGCGCCGTCATCGAGAGCGCGGACGTTACGGGATTCGAGCCCGACATCATCCACGCCAACGACTGGCAGACAGCTCTTTCGGTGGTTTTTGCAAAGGCAGTCTACCCGGACAAAAAACTCAAGACTGTATTCACGATTCACAACGTGGAATACCAGGGCAGGTACGGCACTGATGCGCTCAGCGACTGCATAGGTCTGGACAGGAAGGATAATCACTATCTGATGAAGGACGGCGACGTCAATCTCATGAAGGGAGCGATTGAGTGCTCCAGCAAGTTCACGACAGTGAGTCCGACCTACGCGAAGGAACTGACTTATCCGGTGAGCGCCTTCGGACTCGATGCGGTGATCCGCGACAACCAGTACAAGATGTTCGGCATACTGAACGGCATCGATACTGTAGCGTACGATCCGACGAAGGATTCGGCCATAAAGGCTGCATATTCGTCTGAAAAACTTCAGGGAAAGAAAAAGTGCAAGCGCGATCTGCAGAACTCCCTTGGACTTCCGGAGAGCGACGCTCCTCTGATTACGATGATAACAAGGCTGGTGGCTCCTAAGGGTGTTGACATAGTTGCGGCCATGCTGGATGATCTTCTGTACAATAATGATGTGCAGTTCGTGATGCTTGGAACGGGCGACGCCAAGTACGAGGATTACTTCAGGCAGCTGCAGGGCAGGCACCCTGACCAGGTGCGATCCCTGATTGAGTTCAACACGGCGACTGCCCACAGGATCTACGCCGGAGGCGACATGTTCATCATGCCGTCTAGGAGCGAGGCCTGCGGACTGGCTCAGATGATAGCCTGCCGTTACGGCAACGTGCCGATCGTAAGGCTTACGGGAGGACTGGCGGACTCCATTCACGAATGGAACGGAAGTGAAGGCAACGGATTCACATTCTATGACTTCAACGGAACCGAGCTTGCCTTTGCAGTGGGAAGAGCGCTTGACCTCTACGGTCACAGGAACAAGTGGCGCGCTCTGGTAAGACACATTCTCGATGAGGATTTCTCATGGGCAAAAGCAGCGGTAATCTATCACAGAATGTACACTGAACTCTAGCATAAGCGCATGTGCGCAAAATATAAAAAACTAACGAACAGGAATTAAAACAACATGGAACAAAAAGAAAAGTTTATAGCTCAATTAAATGATTATCTGGAGGACAGCCTCCACACAAGTTTTGAAGCGGCGACGCCGGAACAGATTTACAAAGCGCTTGCCCGTGTAGTCAACGGACAGCTTCGCGACAAGTACGTTGAATTCAAGCACAAGAAGAACAAGTCGGAGAAGGCGAGCGCAGGAAAGAAAAAGATTTACTACATCTGCATGGAGTTCCTCATGGGCCAGTCCCTGAAGAACGCCCTGTACTGCCTCGGTGAGACGGACATAGTGCGTGAACTGGTCGAGGGCAGGGGAATGTCTCTGGACGATGTGTTCGACTGTGAGCCTGACGCGGGCCTCGGCAACGGAGGACTGGGAAGACTCGCAGCGTGCTTCCTGTCAGCCCTTGCTACCGGAAATTATGACGCGACGGGCTTTTCCCTCAGGTATGAGTACGGTCTCTTTAGACAGAAGATTGAAGACGGATGGCAGGTTGAACTGCCGGACAACTGGATTCCGGGCGGCGGAGTCTGGCTCAACAAGAAAGACGACGACCCGTTCTACGTAACGTTCTACGGCAGATACAACGAATGGTGGGATGAAGACGGTCTGAAATTCTCCCTCGAGGAGCCTCAGGTCATCAAGGCTATTCCTTATGACATGTACGTTCCGGGAGCCGGAAACGACGCTGTCGAGAGACTCCGCCTATGGAGGGCGATCGACTCCGAAGGCTTCGACATGGAGAGCTTCAACAGCGGAGATTTCACCAGAGCGGCCCAGAAAAACAACAGAGCGGAAGCCATAACAAAAGTTCTCTATCCGCCTGACAACATCGAGGAGGGCAAGGAACTCAGACTCAAGCAGCAGTACTTCATGGTTTCGGCTTCATGCCAGAACATCGTGCGCGACCACATGCAGCTTCACGGCACGCTGGACAACTTCCATCTGTGCAACGTCATACATATCAACGACACGCATCCTGCTCTTTGCATACCTGAACTCATGAGGATATTCATGGACGATTACGGATGCTCATGGGATTACGCGTGGGAGCGCGTGCTGGGATCCGTTTCATATACGAATCACACAGTGCTGGCCGAGGCTCTGGAGAAGTGGAAAACATCACAGATTCAGGCTCTGGTTCCGCGTGTGTTCTCGATCATCTCCGAGATAGACCGCAGGTTCCGCGAGTACATGTACTCCAAGTTCCCGGGAGATCACGGCAAGGTGGATTACACAGCGGTGCTCGGCGGCGGACAGGTGAGGATGGCGAACCTTTCGGTAATCGGATCCCACAAGGTCAACGGAGTTTCAGCGCTGCACTCGCAGATACTCAAGGATGACCTGTTCCACGATTACTTCCTGGCCCAGCCGGACAAGTTCACCAACGTAACGAACGGCATCGCCTACAGAAGATGGCTGTGTCAGGCAAACCCTGAACTGGCTTCGCTCATAGACGAATGCATCGGCACGGATTACCGCAGGGACGACCGCAGGCTTGAAGACTTCTTCCGCTACCGCGAGGACGCGGCTGTCTGCGAGAGGCTGGAGCAGATAAAGCGCGACAACAAGGCCAGATTTGCCGACAAAATGAAGAAAAAGTCCGGCGTTGAGATAGATCCGGATTCCATCTTCATCGTTCAGGCAAAGAGACTTCACGAATACAAGAGACAGCTGATGAACGCTCTGCGAATCATCAGCCGCTACCAGATGCTCAAGGATGATCCGAACATCGACATGAGACCGGAGACGTATCTCTTCGCGGCAAAGGCAGCCCCGAGCTACTTCCTGGCAAAGAGGGTCATCGAGCTGATCTGCAAGTTGGGCGAGGAGATCGACCGCGACCCTGTAATATCGTCGAAGCTGAAGGTCGTCTTCCTTGAGAACTACAGCGTTTCAATGGCGGAAAGCCTCATGCCGGCTACCGAGATCTCCGAGCAGATTTCCCTGGCGGGCAAGGAAGCCAGCGGCACAGGCAATATGAAGATGATGATCAACGGAGCCGTTACGATAGGAACTCTCGACGGAGCGAATGTCGAGATCCGCGAAGCGGTCGGACCTGACAGCATCTTCATATTCGGAAAGCGCGAGCATGAGGTAAGGCAGGCGCTTCAGGATGGATACAACGCGTATGATGTTTACGCGAATGATCCTGTACTGAAGAGAGCCGTGGATTCACTCCAGAGGGGATTCGCCGGAAAGAGCTTCGACGTTCTCAACGATTACCTGCTCATGCCTTCGTACAGCATAGCCGACCCGTACATGTGCCTGCTTGACTTTGAAGATTACTGCAGAGCTCATGACGACATTCAGGCTGCTTACGAGGACCGCAGAAGATGGAACACGATGTCCATCGAGAATATCGCAAAGGCAGCAAGATTCGCGGCTGACAGAAGCATCCGCGATTACGCTGACCGCATCTGGAATACGGCTCCTGTCAGTGACAGATAGACAGGATTAAGTGATAAAAAAGAGGATAGGGTGTAAAAGATGGGCAGACAATTACGCGGCAGCTTAATGCTGTTCACAACAGCGCTTATATGGGGTACCGCTTTCGTTGCTCAGAAGAGCGGCATGGACGCGATGCCGCCAGTGGCGTTCAACGGAATCCGTACTGTAATAGGCGGGATAGCGCTGCTTCCGGTCATATACATCATGACCCGGGTAGCAAAAGGCAAAGGCACTTTCCGTGAGGAGACACCTCAGGAGAAGAAGACCCTCTGGATAGGGGGCATCTGCTGCGGGCTGGCTCTTTGCGCTGCCGGAAACATCCAGCAGATAGGCATGTGCTACACGACGGCGGGCAAGACCGGATTCATAACGGCGCTGTACGTCATACTCGTACCGCTCCTGGGGCTGATTCTGAAGCAGAAGATCCGCCCTATATTCTGGGCGTGCGTCGTCGCTTCGGCAATAGGTCTTTACCTGCTCTGCATTCCGGCGGACGGCGGCTTCGGAAGCGTCAACAAGGGCGACCTGATCATACTGCTCTGCTCGCTCATGTTCGCCTTCCACATTCTGACCATAGACCACTTTTCGCCGAAGGTAAACGGAGTCAAGTTGTCGTGCATACAGTTCTTCGTGGCGGGAGGGCTGTCGTGCCTTCTGATGTTCATCATCGATCCGGCTCTGGGGTTCAGCTTGCCGACGTGGGCGAACATCCAGGCTGGCTGGTTCGAGATACTGTACGCCGGCATAATGTCCTGCGGAGTTGCCTACACGCTGCAGGTGGTCGGACAGAAGGACGTTGAGCCGACGCTGGCTTCGATGATCCTTTGCCTCGAATCCGTATTCGCGGTAATAGCCGGCGCGATCCTTCTGGGTGAGACAATGGGCCCAAGGGAAATAATAGGCTGCGTGCTCATGTTCGTAGCCATAATGGTTGCGCAGCTTCCATCAAAGGATCCCGCTGCGGAAATAGAAAAGAAATAATCAGCCTGCTTTTGCGGCAGCTACATCTGACTTAATGATGGGACGCGCTTTCTGATAGTGCGTCCTAATATTATGGAGATGATGATCTTCACGACATCGAAGGCCACGAACGGAATTACGCCCGCTGCGAGAGCGGCCTGAAAACTCATGCCCGCGGATATGGACAGCCACGCCGTGCCGAAGGCGTAGAGAACGGCAAGGCCGAGAAGCATGCCCAGGAACTGAATGACTACTTTGTCGTAGAAGCGGTGGATGAACCATCCGGCGATCAGAGCCATGAAGATATATCCGAGAAGGTATCCGCCTGTAGGACCGGCGATTTTGCCGAACCCTCCGGCGAAGCCTGAAAATACGGGAACCCCGACGGCGCCTATCAGGAGATAGATCAGAACCGCAGCGGTTCCTCTTTTTGTGCCGAGAATGTAGACACTGAGGAATATGGCCAGCGGCACAAGAGAGATTGGAACAGGTCCGACAGGAATAGCAAGAGGCCCCAAAACGCAGATGACCGCTGCCATGAGAGCGATCGATGTAATTGAAAAAGCTTTTGAAGTCGTACCACTGGATGTCATTTTTACCTCCTGCGCGGGGCCTCGCTGTAACCGACAGTCAGGCCAAAGTCAACAATTAAATATACTTAGTTTACAATCGGATAATAACACCGAACATTCTACATGTCAATAAACTGGTGTATAATACGGGCATGAAAAAAATTGCTTTCATTCTGCCGATTCTCGCGGGAGTGTGTTTCGGTTCAATCGGAATATTCATCAGACTGTTCAGTGAAGCGGGGTTCAACAACATGGCTATTCTCTCGACCAGAAACGCCATATCCGCGCTTATGCTGTTTGTTTTAATGTTCATTTACGACAGGGATCTGCTCAGGTGCAGGGTAAAGGATCTTCCGGTCCTTCTGGGAGGCGGATTCGTCGGCATGACTCTGACGAATGTCTTCTATAACATAGCCGTGCTGAATCTGTCCCTTGGTTTTGCCGGAGTTCTAATAGGTCTGTCGCCGGTTTACGTTGTCATAATAGCTGCGTTCCTGTTCAAAGAGAGAGCAACCCGCAGGAAGCTTTTCGGCATGGCGCTCGCCATAATAGGCGTAGTGATGGTCAGCGGCGTGATCGAAAACGGCATTACGTTCACGGCGCTCGGCCTTGCGGCAGGTCTTATGTCGGGAGTCTTCTACGGAATGACCAGCATATTTACGAAGATCTGCATCGGCAGGGGATACAACGGACTTACGATAACATTTTACGCGGTGCTCGTAACTGCGCTGACAACGGCGCCCTTCGCCAATTGGGGGCAGGTTGCCGAATACACTGCCGCGTCTCCAATGTCCCACTCGCTGCTCATGATAGCCCACGCCCTGATCGGCGCCGCGCTGCCTTACCTCATGCTCAACGTTTCCCTGAGATTCATAGAGGCGGGGAAGGCTTCGATTCTGACTTCGAGCGAGCCGGTATCGGCGATGCTCTTTGGCGCTTTTGTATACGGTGAGAAACTGACTGTAATATCCGCCGCGGGCATGGCCATAGCAGTTACGGCATTCGGAATAATAAGCACCGACAGGCGCACTTAATTCTTTGATAACAATTTGCTATGCTTTATAATATAGAAAGCGGAGGTAACTGAGATGAAAGTAAGATTTAATGAAAATCAGGAGATCGTTGACGCCATAAAGGAAGGCCTGGAGAAAACGGGCGGCTACTGCCCGTGCAGAATCGAACGCACTGAGGAGAACAAGTGCATGTGCAAGGAGTTCCGCGACCAGATCGCCGATCCGGAATTCGAAGGCTACTGCCACTGCATGCTCTACTACAAGTCCCTTGAGGACTGATGCAAAGGCAGGAGAAAGGGGGTCATTTATGCAGTACGAAATGACGTGGAGAGTGCAGTACTATGAGACCGACAGCATGGGCATAGTGCATCACTCCAATTACGTAAGGTATTTTGAGACTGCGAGGACTGAATTTATAAGGGACGCAGGTCTGCCTTACAACCGCATCGAGGAACTTGGGATATACATTCCTGTGATCGGAGTCAAGGTTGACTACAAGACGGGAGCTGTTTATGACGAGGTCATCTCGCTGATTTGCAGACCGACTGTATTGTCACATGCGTCCTTTGAGCTGGAGTACGAGGTAAGGAACGCTGAGACAGGCCAGCTTCACGCGAAAGGATGGAGCAGACAGGCTTTTACGGACAAGACCTTCAGACCGGTAGTCGTCAAAAAAGCAGCGCCTGAAGTATACGAAGTGTTCAGGAGAATCTACGAGGACGACCATTAAGATGAAGCCTGAGGCAATAATCATAATCAATTCAGTTCTGACCAAAGCGGTGTACGCCCTGTACCCGCTTCTGCTCATATATCTTGCGGTTTACCATCTGACAGACAGGCAGCCAGGCTTCGTGCCGGCTGTTCTTGTGCCCGGGATATCTTTTGTGCTGCTCACAATATTCCGGAACATGATCGACGCGCCGCGCCCCTATGAGATGCCCGGCGCCAGACCGCCTATCATAAAAAAAGACGCCCCGGGAAAGTCCTTCCCGAGCCGTCATGTATTTTCTATTTTTGTCATCGCCGTTACGGTGTTCTGGGTCTGGCCCATTCCCGGTATCATCGTCGGCGTCGCGGGAGCGCTTCTCGCCTGGTGCAGGGTTGCCGGCGGCGTTCACTTTCCGCGCGATGTCATTGCGGGAGCACTCATCGGAATCGGATGCGGGCTCCTGGGATACTACGTGATCCTGCCGATAATCTAGCATACCGCCGCTAATCCAGTCTGTTTAGCATTCCGCCGTTCAGCCAGCTCGAAAGATTATCCGTAAGCACGTCGATTACCATCTGACGCATCTCTTTTGGCGCCCATGAATTGTGCGGGGTGATGACGCAGTTGTCCAGACCGAGAAGAGGGCAGTCTGCTTCAGGAGGCTCTTTTTCGAGAACATCCAATCCGGCGCCTGCCAACCTGCCGGAACGCAGCGCCTGAGCAAGTGCCGCCTCGTCGACGAGACCGCCTCGAGCCGTGTTGATCAGGATCGCGCCCGGCTTCATCTGCTCGATGAACTCCGAGTTGATCATGTGCTCATTGTCCGCGGTGAGAGGGCAGTGAAGGCTGACGAAGTCGGATTTTACGGCCGCCTCCCTGTCGCGGCTGTATACGTTCACGGTCATGCCGAAGGCCTCGGCAATCTGTCCAACCTTTTTTCCAATCTGGCCGTAGCCTATGATGCCGATGCTTTTGCCCGCCAGCAAAGTAATCGGCTTTTTCCAGTAGCAGAAGTAAGGGTTGCTGGTCCATTCGCCCGAATTCACGGATTCCGTGTGCAGCCCGACGCTGTTGGTCAGCTCCAGAATGAGGGCGAAAACGTGCTGCGCCACAGCGTCCGTCGCGTAGGCCGGGACGTTTGTGACGGCTATGCCCAGATCCGACGCGGCCGCAACGTCGACGTTGTTGTAGCCTGTCGCGGTCAGGCCGATGTATTTCATGTTTGGAGCCTGCTCCATGACATGCCTTGTTATCCTGGTTTTGCTTGTGAAAACAATCTCGCAGTCGCCTATGCGCGGCACGAGATCATCGTTGTAGCTGCTGTCGTACACGGTAAATTCATCGCACAGGCTGCCGAGCTTGTCCCAGCTCAGATCGCCCGGGTTGATCGTGTATCCGTCGAGTAAAACTGCCTTCATTATCTGCCTCCGATTTAGCTAAAGGTTAGTCTGCTTTTGCATGAATTAAGCGGATTCATTGTACAATAGCGACTGTGGAAAGTCCAGCCGTCATGTGATACAATAACTCTGTATGAAGACCGTAGTAGCAGCGACGAGAAACAGACACAAAATCGAAGAGATAGGAGAAATTACCGGCCGTTTTGGGATGTCCATCATCTCCAGGGACGAAGCCGGAGTTCCGCCTGTCGAGATTCCCGAAACGGGCAAGACTTTCGAGGAAAATTCGTACATAAAGGCCTATGAGATCATGAAACTCTGCGGACAGATAACCGTGGCGGATGACTCGGGCCTCGTCGTCGATTGCCTCGATGGAGCACCCGGCGTGTTTTCTGCGCGCTTCGGCGGCTTCGAAGGTCTCTGGCCGGATGATGAAGGCGATGCAAAGACAGACCGTCCGGCGGCCGACACGCCTGACAGCGACAACAACGCGAAACTCATTCGTCTTATAAAAGACGTTCCATACGAAAAGAGAACAGCCAGATTCGTATCGGTAATAACCATGGTGTATCCCGACGGGAAGACCCTGGTCGCCAGAGGTACGGTCGAAGGGCATCTTGTCCTTGAGGAGAGAGGGGATAACGGGTTCGGATATGACCCGCTCTTCGTTCCTGAAGGATACGACAGGACCTTCGGTGAGCTGGGACATGAGATAAAGAATTCAATCAGCCACAGAGCGAGAGCTCTGCAGGTTTTGCATGAGAAACTGGAGAAGGAAACT
>Ga0256407_10005771_pt1 | contig 19557 bp, 32 predicted proteins | sample RumenRJG_04DNA_FD_193489 | JGI IMG/M metagenome (GOLD analysis project Ga0256407, IMG submission 193489) | Bovine rumen microbial communities from Lethbridge, Alberta, Canada - RJG_04 | ecosystem: Host-associated > Mammals > Digestive system > Stomach > Rumen | place: Canada: Alberta... | reverse complement strand
AATGTGACAGGATCCTAAAACAGAACAAGATGGAAGCGCAGGCATGGGAGCAGGGCGAAATGAGCCTTGCAGACCTTGGCTATACAGGCGAACAGAACGACGCCGCGCGGAAAACGCTGGCACCGATCACCTACGATGATACGGGTAACGTGATCCCGCTTTCCGATCGGTTCAACCCGCAGAAAGCAGACATCCGTTATTCTATCTCCCCTGTTGAGACAGAGGAACGCGGAAAATCTTTCGTCAAGCGGGCGGCTGATAAGCTGGCTAAGGGTTGGCACCTCAAGGGCGACAAGATCATGATTGAGGAAGACGATAAGCCGAGTAGTGGCATCGGCTTCTTTGATCATATCTGGTCTCCTTCCCGCATCGCTTCTAAGGTGCCACGGTTCCGTGTACTCTATCAGATGGGCGTGCGGGCACAGCAGAAAGTCGTTGACCTGCGGAATGACTTTGACCGCAAGATGAACGGTGTTTACAAGCTGGTCAAGGACAAGGACGACAAGGCGGATCTCTTCGATCTGCTCTTGCGTGGCGATGCGGAAAGCAAGGAGTGGAGCACACAGGAGCTTCACGACATGGGCTATAACGACAACGTAGCCGAGGCGTACAAGCGCGTGCGGCGGTTGATGAACAAGGCCTATCATATGGTCAATGAGGCGCGCCGTGGTGGCGTGCCTAAGTCTGCTACCGTCACGCAGGCCGAACTGGACGAGTTGCAGAACAACAAGTTTGTGAAGATGCAGGCCGTCACGGACAAGGGCTACAAGGACGGGCAGCACGTCTACACGGTTTCCTATATCGCCTATCGGTGCTACCCGCGCGGCTACAAGCATTGCACGGCTGACATGATCCAGCGGTTCGAGCAGGACGGCGGGATTCAGATCATGAATACACGCCTGAGCAAGGATATCAACGGAAAGGTCGTGCGTGACGCAGACGGCAATCCGCTGCAGGATGTCGAAGTGCTGGAAGGCCCCGCTGACATGAGCAAGCTGAAAGGCTATATCCCGCATTTCTTCCATGATTACTTTATTCGTGTCGTGGACAAGAATGGTGACTACCGCCTGATCGGAAGCGGACGCAACCAGCGTGAGGCCGTCATGCAGGCTGAGGAGTGGAAGAAGCATAACGAGCTGGCCGATGGGGAGACCATCCACATTGTTCCTAAGACGTTCGACTTCAATTCCCTTGGCATGAGTGACACGGACTATGCACCGGTCATGGGCGATATGGATTACTACAGCTTGCAGCGCAACCTCTCACAGCATAACGATATGTCCCTTGACGAGGCAAAGGATATGCTGAGCGGCAACGTCCGGCTGAAAGGCCGTCACCGCTTCTTCGGTAATGCCTTGCACCGTACGGGCGCAGAAGGGTATGAGACGGATTTAGGCTGGGTGCTCAATCACTATTTCCACAGCGCAAGCCGCTATGTGGCGATGGAGACGGAGTTCAAGCCAAAAGCTATTTCGTACTTCGAGCGCATGTATGGCAGGTTTGATGATGACCATGCAGGCAATGCTGAGGCACGCTATGCGAAAGACTACATCAACGATCTCAACGGCAATCCGTCTACGCTGGAACAGTCTATTACGGATTTGCTTATGCACCGTATCCCGTACTTGTCTAAGCTTTTTAGGAATGTTGTTGTACCGACTTATGGTGAGCGCGCGGCTTTGACATTTGGTAATGGCGTTTCCCGCAAGATCAGTTACCTGACGTTAGGCCTCAATATGTCGAGTGCCCTGTTGAACTTCACACAGCTTGTCAACGCGGCGGCTTATTTGGGCAGCGTTCGTTCCCTTGCTACGATAGTAGCGAAGGGCAGACACCACAAGTACAGTATCGCCGAGTTGCGCGTGTTGCGTGAGGCTGGCGTGTTCGCGGACATTGGCCTTGACAGCGGCAGCGGCTATGACCAGATGCGCCGGTATTCCCCGACGGTATCCCGCAGCAGACTGGGCAGCATCTTTAACACGGCGAATACCACAATGGATTGGCTGGGCAACAAGTCTATGTTCTTCTTCCAGGAGGCGGACGCCATCTGCCGCCGTGGCACCGTGCTGGCGGCTTATGAAAAGGCACGCAAGGAGGGCAAGTCTCACCGTGAGGCAATCGCCTATGCACAGGAAATCAACCGTAAAGCCAACTTTGACTATGGCGTAGCAGACGCGCCGGATATCTTTAGACGTGGCAGTATCATCTCGCAGTTGACGCTGCAGTTTAAGAAATTCGGTATCAAAGAGCTGGAGGTTATGGGCGACTTCCTGGGCAAGAGCACGAGTGCCAAACAGAAGGCTATGTTCTGGGGAATGTACTTCCTGCTGGCTGGCGCGATGGGGATCCCGGCGCTTGACTGGCTGGATGATTTTCTCGGCGAGCGTTCCGGCTTCTATTCGAAGGACGAGCTGCAAAAGATCATTCTCAAGGTCACAGGTGGCAACAAGCTTTTGGCGGTGGTCGCTATGTATGGCGCGCCTGCCTTGGCAAACATCAACATGTCGAACCGTGCTGGCTTGTCTGATGTAATCCCGACAAGCATTGGAGACTTTGCTGGTGCGGCGTTGAGTAAAACGGGGCGGCTGATTCAAGACCTGAGCGGTGGTAACTATGCCAGCGCTCTGCGCGATGTGAGTCCCGGCCTCTATAACCTCTATGCGGCCGGCAGCGGCGAAAGCTACGGCAAGCGTGATCGTCTCAATGACCGCTATGTTACAGCGTGGGATCGAATCCTCCGCGCCGTCGGCTTCCGCTCTGTCGATGAGAGTGCGCCGGTTGACATGCAGCGCATTATCTCCCATGAGAAGACGCAGGCCAGCAAGGAGAAGCAGAAGGCGCAGGATGCATACATCAGGAATCCGTCCGGCGAGAACGCGGCGAAGCTTAAGGCGTTGGGTGTCAACCCGAAGGATGTAAAGAAAGAGCAGTCAAAGAAGGGCATGACGCGCGAGCAGCGCATGGAGCAGACCGTGCCGAAGAAAGACAAGGCACGGTACCAGCAGTATATTGATTTTGCAAAGGAGTAAGACCATGAACTACGAAAAGGCTTTTCCGCCGTAGGGCGGATATGCTATAATCAGTGCATAGGCAAATTACATATTGGAGCACATATCTTGAAACGGGTATGTGCTCTTTTTATTTGGGGAGGATGCTATGGATGCAGTAGCGGTAGTGGCAGTATGCGGGACGATCTTCACGATCGTCATAGGGATTGGCAAGGGCATAAGCTGGATTGTCGGCAATCTGGGGGATCTCAAAGGATCCCTGTCCGTCGTGAAGGAAAGTCTCGCGAATCTCAACAAGTCTGTGGAGGAGCAGACAAGGACGAACATGGACCTCCGGCAGCTCATCATTGATATCCGTGAGCGGCAGTCCCTCACGGAACAGCGCCTCAATGCGCTGGAGAAGCAGGAGGAGACCAACACAGACCGATTGAACCGGCTGGAAGGAGTGATGCCTCATGAGGGATAAATTTCTCAAGGCGGCAGAGTGGGCACAGCACAACTGGCTGGCGCTTGTGATTGCTATGATTGTACTGATGCTTGGATTCCTGTGCGTTGTCATGGTCTCATGGCTCTATGGCTATTGGAGCAACGCCCTGAACGGCACGAAGTTTGAGCTGTCGTCATGCTGGAGCGGCATCACCGTCGTCATCACCGGCATCGGCGGTGTCGCGGCGCTGGCTAAGGCTGCATGGACGAAGTACGCCACGGATAGCCAGTACAACAGCGCGGCAGGCGTGCGGCCCTACACGGACAGGGGGCGGGCACATGAACAATCTTGAGTGGCTGGCAGGCTATAAAGCATTTCTGTTATTCGCTTCATGGGCACGGCGCCACGGCTTCTATGTGGAAGTGCTGGACCGCATGGAGCAGTCTTTCAAGGATATGAGGAGGTAAGTAAAATGTATCTTGTTGATGTATCTGCATGGCAGTCTGACGACAACGGCAATTCTCTTGTGGAGTGGGAGAAGCTGAAAGAGGCGGGCGTGGAAGGCGTCATTATCAAGATCGGCGAGCGCGACCGGCTGGATGAAGGCTTCATCTCGCACGTCAACGCAGCTGTAGAGCACGGCCTCAAGTACGGCATCTACTACTACGCGCACGCGAGTAACCCGCAGGAGGCCGTGAACGAGGCACAGCAGGTGGACGCATGGGTAAGGGAGTATCTGAACGGCGAGTGCCCGGAGCTTGGCATCTGGTATGATGCGGAGGCGAGCGGCATGCTGGTGGAGGATGACGACACCACCGACACCTGCAGTGCCTTTGTCTCATACCTCAACGGTATCGGCTATACGTATGTCGGCATCTATGCGAGCTGGAACTGGCTCAGCAAAGAGGGCGCACATCATATCAGTATCGACGACCTCGCGGATTACGTCCCGTACTGGGTGGCGCAGTTCAACAACCACGATGACCTCAGCGATGAGTACCCGGATAACAACATCCGCATTTGGCAGTTCAGCGACCATATGAGCGATGAACTCCCCTATGACGTTGACCTGTACTATGAGGGGGACTGACCTATGGACAGGGTAAAAAGGTTTGCTGTTGCCGTACGGGCGCGCCTCTCCGGCCTGACCAAGGTGGACGTTCTCTTGTGTGCATGCATGGCCGCCTGCATGGTGGCGTGGGTGATGCTGGTCTGTATCCTGACAGACGGTTGCGGCCATAATCCGCAGCCCGTCACGCAGGAGACGCAGACGGAGGCGGAGACACCGGCAGGTGTGGAGCACGCGGCGGAGCAGGCGCGCGTGCCGGTATCGCCCAATCAGGCGCAGACGGCGGCCAAGGAAATCCGCTATATCTACCAGCACGACACCAAGCCTGTCTATACCATCACGACCACGGCAGACAAGGCGCAGGCACGGTCTGAGACCGCGAGAAAAGCCGCAGGAGCAGACTTCTCCATTGTTACGGATAAGAGCAACCCCACGGCCAAGAAAGACCTCACGCAGCTGCCGAAAGGCTCTACGGTGGAACTGAACCAGTACAATGTCCAGGCATATAAGCAGGAACTCCACACCGTCGAAGTCGCGCCGGACCTTGACAGTGGCAAAGGCGTATCCGAAGTCGGCTATACCGTCCAGCGGAAGATCACCAAGGACGGGAAGTACATCGGCTTCGGCGCGGCATACAATGTAGACAATCATAAAACGCTGGCCAAGGTCACGTATACGTGGTAGAATATGACCATGGCCAAGCTCAACCTGTACCGCTACAGACACACTATGGTGGGCCGCTAATCCGTTGAGCGCATACGGCGAGCTATAGCGGAACAAGCGTAAAGGAATATGTGAACGGCGCACAATTATCCGTGCTAACCCCTAGCATATTGGATGCGTAAAGCCTCCTTGCAGACGTGCAGGGAGGCTTTTTCTTGACCAAAGTTTGACCCAAAAATAATACAAAAACGTGTAATATATGGAAAATATGTAAGGAGAAACGTTATTTACACTGGGTTGCTACGTCGTAATAAGGAAATTAGGTATCAACCGTATATATACATGATTGGCTAAACTTCAGTAATATCAGGCGTTTGTCGTAGCCCTTTATATGCTTGACACAAAAATGACACAATTATAGAGAGGAAAGACTTTTCGCTAGTATGTCGGCTATGCTTTTATCGGACGACTTGTAGAAGTGTGAATATACGCTAAGCGTTACATTTGCATTCTTGTGCCCTAGCCTGTGGCTGATAGCCGTTATTGGTACGTTGTGGTTTATTAGATAGCTAGCGTGGGAGTGCCGCAAGTCATGCACCCTTATTCTTGGTACACCCGCCGCGGCGGCTAGTTGTCGTATATGGCGCTCAACAATGGATATGGAAACGCTACTAAAAACAGGCGATAGGACAGGCTCAAGCCGTGAAATGTAGTCATGTACCATATCCATAATCGATACAGGCATAGTTACATCTCGAACGCTACTATTTGTCTTTGTCGCAGTTATCTTTCCCGAGTTTGACGAATAGCTTTTGGTTATGTGAATGACATTACTCATAAAATCAAAGTCGCTAACGTTTAATGCCAGTACTTCACCTATACGGAAGCCGCCAAAGAAAAGCAGGTAATACACAAGTCGAACGTCAAGCCGTTCTTCATACTGGATGGCTTTATTGAAGTCGTCCTGCGTCCAGATAGAACTTTTCCTTGTAATTGTCGATTCACCACTGTTGACCTTACCTGCAATTCGCAAGGGATTTTCTGATAAACCATAAAACCGTATAGCGTAGTTTAGAACGATTGAAAACACAGTACGTATCTGCTGAATTGTCGCGGGGGATAGTGCCCTATTCGTGCGCGCTGACTTTGAAGTTACCAGTTCACTCTGCCATTTTCTCATCTTCAGCGGAGTTAATTCTGATAGCTTCAAGTCTCCAAGTGAAGGTACGACGTGGTTCATCAAGTCGCGCTTTCTCAAGATATACGTGCTCTCTCGTATGTGTAACTTCGCATCCGCTAGGTAAAGCTCGACTAAAGATCTTACTGTCATATCGGGCGTGCTTTTCGCTTTGTCTTTAAACTCTCGCTCATACTTCTCGGCAGCGCGCTTGCCTTTGAAGCCACGCTTCGTTGTCCATCGTGTGTTTCCCTTCCAGTCAACGTAAGAGAACTTGACGTACCATGTGCCGTGCTTTTCGTCCTTGTATGCTGACATGATGAACCTACTCCTTCCTGTGGTATAAAAGAGTGATTCGGTAAATATGTTCGCCGAATCGGCTTAAAATCGGCCGAAAAATAAAGCAATTTGAAACCTCAGTTTTTGCGAAATTTGAGGTTTGTACGAAATTGTACGAAATGGACGCCTCAATTTCTTCAAAATTTGCGGTGTCATCCATAGAAATGGCGGAAATGTACGAAAAATAAAAATGCCTCTAGGCTCGGCGCTACCCATACATGCGGGCTGGCTTACTGCTAGAGGCGTTATAAATATTCCATTACATGCTCATCATACACCACCAGTAGTAATACGTCAATTTGAAAGGTTATAAACGACGAGAAGGGGCTTGCATCATATAGATACAAGCCCCTTCTGCTTTAGGTGCGGGTAAACCGCTGTGTCCGTAGTTTAGGTGCGGGTAAACCGCTGTGTTTGTATCTATACTATATAAATTTTTACTTGCCTGTCAAGGCGTGACCATGGCTATCAAAACAGCCTGTACACGGGGTGATATCCTATGCGTAGAGGAGAAAAAGATAATGACAAAGTCGTGAACCTGTTCCGTTATGAGGTTCGAGAATTCTCCTGGGGCACTGCGGTAAGAGAGCAGCGTACGGGAAAGTATCTGGAGATATTCCTGAAGCCGGATGGGCAGGAGATCGATGTAGAGGGGATTCCCGTAGAGCTCCATGAGAACGGCATCGAGTTTCTATGATGAACCGCCTCGTCGATTTTGTCGAGGTACTTTTGTGAAATTTTGAGACCGTATAGTATGTCATATTCGCCGGTTGGATCAACAATACGCATTTTGCTTATCGTAGCTCCTGTGAGACTGATATGATATAATTTAGATAGCATGGTTACGGATTGCTTCAACAATGGAGTATGTGTTCCAGTTGACCACCGAGCATGCAGCCTTATTCACTTCGGCTGGTATAAAGGCATTGCCGCGCGGGCGGATGGCTATGACAGGCTTATCGTAATCACGGGCTGTATCCAGCTCCATTTGCATCCATTCGTGGTAGCTGTAGTACATGCCTGAGATAACCAGCACAGCATTGACAGGCCGTATTTTGCGTTCGAGGTGCGCCCGCAGGTCAGCCTTGGATAGTCTCTCCCATGGGGCGGCTATAGGCTTGTCTTTGGGCGCGGAGTAATTCCTGTAACTGAAATATAATGCACTGTCCAGTAAGGCTACAAGACGGTCGTAATCATCACCATATTTCCACGCATGGCTGATGAACAAATCATAGGTCTTCAGATTTGGCATATCGTGTATTCTCCTGAAAGGTCGTGAGTATTATGTCGGAAACGAAAAAGTATCGTAAAAAGCCTATCGTAATTGAGGCATATCAGACAGACAGGGAAATGGTTATTCCCACGCTGGAAGGGCCACTTCATGCATCGGTCGGTGATTTCATCATCACAGGTGTGCGGGGCGAGCAGTACCCGTGCAAGCCTGACGTGTTTTGGAAAACCTATGAACCTGCCGGGGATTGAGGCTCGCTCTCGGTAATGATGTTCCAATCCGTGTTGGTGGCAGCGATTATGCTTTCCGTAGCTTCAACTAGCAACTGAAACCTCATAGATTTATCTGCGTAAGCTCCTGTGCCAGTTTGGTATAGGAGCTTTTCGTGTTTCAATCGTTCGCAGGCGAGGCGATAGCAGCGCCATAGCTCGTGATACTGATCCAGCTGGCAGGCGAATTGCAGGTACGCGGCAAGCAAACCGCATAGCGCGGCGGCAATGCGGACACTGAAGCATGGGAACAGGGAAAGCACCGGCACCAGCAGGATGCAAATGCTTTGCGCCTTTCGGTACCGCTTGTACTTCTTTTGATTCTCGGCACTTTTTCTGCTGAACCATTGTGTCTGCTCATCAAGGCGTTCACGGATATACTCTTCTTCGCTCATGGCTCGTTCCTGTATTTCTTCGGCGTGAATTTCTTTTTGGCTATACGCTTGGACAGTACCATGGCCTGCCTGAGCGATGCCATTAACAGCTCCCTGTCTTCCTCATCCTCGACTTCGCCAAGGGCTGCGGCACCGTCTAGGGAATGTATCATATCTTCAAGGTCACGGCTGATCTCTCGCTCGTCCTTCTCGCTGAGGGCGGGCTTTTTGCTATGCCCTGGCTGCGATGCTGCCGGCCGGGCGGCCGGCGATGCGGTGCGGCCTAGAAGGTAGTCGGTGGTGACACCATTAAAAAAGTATGTTATATATGCCCATCACAGCGCCTGTTAGCAAAAGTAGGGTTCCCAATGCGGCAAAGAGACTGCCATAACGACGGCGCATTGAGCTATACATGTAAATTTTGTCTTGATTTATTCCCATAGTTTGCATGAGAATACCACACAAGAAAATTTTATACGCCACAGAGAAGTTACCAGCAGCCAACGGCATCCCTATAATGAGCAGCAACTTGATTAGGTCATTGGCATATATGTCGCAAAAGCTGACTAGACACATAGATAGCGCAAGGTAAGCAATCATGCTCAAATATATATTTGTAAAGAAACTGTATGCAGCAAGGCAGATCGCCAAAATAAGGATTGTACCAAAATGTCTGCGGATAATCCCAGGCTCTTGTTCGTTTTCATTCATGGTATTTATCTCCTTTTCTTATGCAATACTGGTTCTATTCATGTACCCAATGAACTGTGGCAACAGTCTGGCTTCAGTATGATTCGGCATGTAGACGTCTACGTTGTCAAAAAGGTTTTGCCGAATTTTTGCGGCTTCGTAGGATATGCCACAGACTTCGTGTATCATTTCGCTCTTGCAGCACCCCATAGTGTACAGGACAGAGGCGGGGCTTAGTAGCTCGCTGGTGCAGGCGTTAGCCTCACGGTCAAGTACGTGCATTTCATCGTTGGTTGCCAGCCATGTTTGACGTGACGTGTATTCCTCTAAGTGGTGAAGTAAGATGTGTGACAGCTCGTGCGTCAGCGTCCATCGGATACGTGCGTCGCTATTGATTGCGTCGTTGATAAAAACTATGTATCGCTTTTGTTTCCACAATACCGTATATCCATCGTTGGAGCCAATGGCCGTGGCTACATCCTCTAGCGTGGTGCCGTTAAGGCAGGCCAACTCGGCGTATGTTACTACTCTGCATCCTATCTCTTTGAGAGCTTGCTCAGGGTGGAAGGGCAAGCTCGTTATATGATGGTCTATAAGAAACTGGTCAGCAGTTTTCTTGGCAAGGGCGAAACGTGGTTCTGTTGGTATGTCAATCGTTGTCTTCTGCATCAAACATTACCTCGATCATTCGCTTCAAACGCTTCTTGTTGTTGGCAATCTCGGCAGGCGTGGCACCTTCCAGCCTGTCGCGGGCAAGTGCGCGTAAATCTTCATCGTCGAATATGTCGTTGACGGCATCTTCTGATAGGGATGCGGCGCGCTTCGCTGGTTCGGTAGCGCGGCCTAATAGGTAGTCGGTGGTGACACCGAATAAAGAGGCTAGTTCGTTTAGCTTCCGTGAAGGCTTGTTTTCTCCATTCTCATACTTCAAGTAGGTTGTTCTGCCTATGCCTAGCATTTTTGCAACCTGTCCCTGCGAATAGCCGCGTTGGGTGCGTAATGCTTTCAGTCTTTCGCCTATAGTCATAAAACATCACTCCTTTGTTGCTCTAGCAGGTCAAGCAATATCGCTTGTATCCATATTATACGTTATTTTACGTAACATAGAAAGTCGTGATGGAAAATAACATTTTATACTTGACATGTTATAAAACATCACGTATAATAAGCCATAGAAGCCACGTTATGAAACGTAACGTACAGGCTGGAAAGGAGGCAGCAATGGGAAAGTTGAAAGAACTTCGGCTAAAGCGTGGCCTAACGCAAGATGAGCTTGCCAAACTCCTGTCAATCAATCGTACTACGGTTACTCTGTGGGAGAGCGGTGTTAATCACCCGCGAGCGGCCATGCTTGTAAAGCTGGCAAAAGTCTTACGTTGCACGGTAGACGATTTATTGCGCTCTAAACCGTGATGAAACGTAACATGTTATGTAAAAGGGAGGAACAACGAATGAGCAAAGACGTTCAGATTTTCAACAACGACCAGTTTGGCCAGCTCCGCACGGTCATCATCGACAAAGAGCCGTGGTTTGTAGGAAAGGATGCGGCTGATATTCTCGGGTACCAAAACGGTAGTCGAGATGTGAACCGCCACGTAGAGGAAGATGACCGTCGCAAAGAAATGATTTTTGACGGCAACCAGAACAAAGAGACCATCGTTATCAACGAGAGCGGCCTTTATTCCCTCGTGTTCGGTTCACACCTGCCAAGTGCAAAAGAGTTCAAGCACTGGGTCACGCACGATGTGCTCCCGACGATCCGCAAGCACGGTGCCTACGCCACGCCGGACACGCTGGACAAGATGGTCGCAAGCCCGGAGTTCGGCATCAAGCTTCTGACGGCACTCAAGGAGGAGCAGGAGAAGAACGGCGAGCTCAAGGCTGTCAATGCCAAGCAGGCGCAGGTCATCAACGAGCTCAAGCCCAAGGCCGACTACACGGACGACATTCTCAAGAATCCCGGCCTCGTGACCATCACGCAGATTGCGAAGGACTACGGCATGAGCGGCAAGGCGATGAACGCCACGCTTCATGATTTCCATGTTGTCTACAATCTCGGCGGGCAATGGCTGCTGTACTCACGGTATCAGGCGAAGGGCTACACGCACAGCGAGACTGTGGCATTCAACCATTCGGACGGCAGGCCGGATGTGAAGATGAACACCAAGTGGACGCAGAAAGGCCGCCTGTTCCTCTATAACCTGCTCAAGCGTCACAATATCCTGCCTGTCATCGAGCAGACGGATGAGGAAATGCAGGAGGTGGCGCAATGAAGGAGCCATCGGTAGACATTACACAAGGCCGTTCGCGTGAATACTATAGACGGGCAAGCGCTGTCGGCGAGGCCATGCAGGACTTGCATCTGGACAGCGATGCGGTAAAGAAACTCTCTCATGCGATTGTTGAGTTCACGTCAAGAGCCGAGGTGGATGCCTTCAAGTATGGGTTTGACATGGCATTGAAGCTTGCCAAGGAGCTGGCGCATTAAGGGGGGAGGTATCAACATGAAAGAAAAAATGCGCTACTGGATGTGGCGCATCAAAGACGAATGGGAGCTATTCCGTTATGGGCCTGTCGATGGGGAGACGGCGCTAATGACCTCGATTATCGCAATGGTATTCGCAATCATCGCATTCAGCGTAGCGCTGAGATAATCGCCGCTATCAGGTCAAAGGAGGATGGTTTCAGTAGAGATAGGATGGATAAGACGGTGGCGATAATACTCAAGCGAAAAGCCCATGTGGCGTGCTTGTAGCGCTCAATCGCAACATTTCCCGCTATGGTCGTGCAGACGGTCAGGCCGTGCTGCTCTATGTACTTGTATTTGCGTAGAAAACGCATAATGCGGTTGCTGTCATTGAGACTATAGCCGTGATAGAAAGGAAAATGCTTGGTGTCATCCATACGCAATGTGTGGTGCGGGCCGTTATAAATCATCTTCAAAAACGTGTAGGTTTTCTTATCCATATCAATCAACTCCTTTACTCAATTATACAGGATTCGGGGGGATGCGGCGGGAGGTGAGTGCATGGAGAACCCGGTTATCACGGCGAAGGAGGTGGCGGATATACTGCACTGCAGCAGGTCCAAAGCCTACGGCCTGATCAAGCGGCTCAATATCGAGCTGCAGCAGAAAGGCAAGATAACTCTGCACGGCGCAACGAGCAGGAAGTATTTCAAGGAAAGGTTGTATCTGGCATGAGATTCTTTTACGCGGGCCTGTACGGCCTTGGCAAAATCAGGGACAGGCTCCACCGGCTGGACAAGTCCGGTTGGGTGGATGCATATATCGCTATCGCGTGGGCCGTGGCCGTCGTCATGCTCGGCGCGAGCGGTGGTTTCTGAAGGAGGTGAGAGTGTGAGCACGATTCTACACGTCAGGCGTTACGGCCTGCCGTTCTTCACGCGGCGCGGCTGGGTGGTCATCGCAGCGGGCGGCTTCGCGGGTGGTTTCATCTGCGGGGTGATCGCGTGCATGGGCATGTAAACAAAAAGCCTGTACGCGGCGGGCGGCCGGTACAGGCAAGATAAGGTGTATGTTCCCCTCCAGTATAGCACAGGAGAGGAACGGAGGGAAGGAGCAAAACTATGCTTATTGTGAAAGATACATCGAAGCTTGAGAGCTTCGGCTTTGAGAAAGTGCCGGGCTGGAATCTCTGGGAGAAGCGCGTCAAGGACAGCGATGCGCCGTCCGGCAATGCGGACATGGAGACGGAGGCCACGCTGGTGGTCGGGCAGGGCGCGTATGACAAGCGCTACCGGCTCACGCTCGTCATCGAGAATGAAGTGTTCTCGGCTAGTGACGATTGCAACACGTCGGAGACAGACCGCCACAGCTACCTTGTCGATGATGCTATCTTCGACATGATCGCGGCGGGCGTGCTAGTCAAGGAGAGCAACGAGAAGGCAAAGGAGGTGGCCTGACATGGAGAAGTACAAGGTCTGCAGCTTCAAAGAATACGGCATGCTGCCGCCGGTCATCGAGCAGCTGATTGAGGACGAGACCTGCGACGGGGCAGTCGTGGAAGTCACAAAGACGGCGGGCCCCATCGAGACGCTGGTTGACTTCGACACAGATGAGACGTTCAGCATGCGTGACTTCACGTTCTGGGTAAGCCGCTACGGCGGGCAGTCCCTGAAGCGCATCAGCGCGCTGGTCAACGATGAGACCGGCGAGCTGGTTTCCCCCATCGAGCGCAGCGCAGAAATCAGTACAGCAGAACTTCGCCACGTCGTGGACAAGGTCAGCGACGAGTACCATGGCTGCATCGGCGTTGACCTGCTGGGCAAGGGCGCGTAAGGAGGCACAGCATGGCAACACCGACGATTGAGACACGGCAGAAGGACGCGCGCACAACAGAGGCATGGTTCCATGCCTTCGGGCATAAATGGAATGCAGAGCTGCGGGATTGCGGCAATGCCTCCATCACGCTCTTTTGGCGCGTCAGCAAAGAGGGCAACGGCCGCGTAAAGAAATCCATCTATGAGGCGTACCACGCGGACGGCTACAATCCTGCGAACATTCTGCGGGACATTGAAGACTTCATCGACTATCAGGAGGGTGCTGAGTATGGCGACACTGTATGAAATCAGGAAAGAGATTGCGGATTGCCTGGACGTATCCAAGTACACCTACGATGCCAAGTGTGACCGGTATGTAGACACGGAGACCGGCGAGGTGTTCAGCCCGGAGACCATCGAGAAGGCCATCCGTGAGCGGTACGAGAGCCTGCAGATAGACCGGCACGAGAAGCTGCATAGCCTTGGCAAGGTCTACATGAATCGCAAGTCCGATGCAGAGCAGTTCGCCAAGATGAAGAACTACTTCGCGGCCAAAGAGAAGGCGGCCAGGAGGGACATGGCTTGGATAAAGGACACCATGGCCTACGACCTCGACGGGGAGAAGATGAAAGAGACGGAGTTCTCTGTTTTCTATATTCCGTCGGATCCGCTGGAAATCGAGGACGGCGCGAGCATCCCGAACGAGTTCCTTATCCAGCAGGAACCGAAGGTAGACCGGGCAGGCATCCGCAAGGCACTCCAGGAAGGTGCCATCATTCCCGGCTGCAAGCTGGCCAAGCGGAGTAACATTCAGATCCGATAAGGGAGGGTACAGACATGAGTGAGGGCAAGCCAATCTATGCGGCCCTGCTGGCCATCCAGCGGGACCTCAAGGCACCGAAGAACCAGAAGAACACCTACGGCGGCTACAACTACCGCTCGGCCGAGGATATCCTCGAAGCGGTCAAGCCGCTGGTACACGAGAACGGGTGCTACGTGCTGACGGAGCAGGAGCCTTTCGAGGTGTGCGGCAGCCGCGTCTACGTCGTGATCGCGGCCAAGCTGGTGGACACCACGACCGGCGACACGGTGGAGGCACACGGCAAGGCACGTGAGCCGGAGCAGCAGAAAGGCATGAGTGACCCGCAGCTCACGGGCGCGGCCATCAGCTACGCACGTAAGTATGCACTGTGTAACCTTTTTGCCATCGACGATACGAAAGACCCTGACACGGACGAATACCACAGGGAGGCGAATGGCAGAGATGCCTCTCAGACTTCGCAGAATCGCGCAGGAGCGCGTTCTCAGCAAAATGCAGGTAACTATACCAACCAGCCACAGGGACGCTCACAGGAGGCCAATGAGCTGGCAGAACACGGAAAGGCCATGCAGGCCGTCATGCAGGCGGCAAAGGCAGGCGGCATCACGAATGAGCAGGTCAAGGCTGTAATCAAAGGCAAGTATGGCAAGGCGGGCAGCCGCGAGCTCAGCGTTGGCCAGTTACAGATGATGGCCCACAATCTCGCACAGTACGTGCATGAGGTAGGAGCATGATACAGGAGCATATCCTCGGCACCATCACAGACCTGTCAGAGACCGGCGAGCTCACCATCAAGGCGGGCGCGCCGGATATCGACAGGGCGGTGCTCAGGCAGTACCGTACCTGCGAGATTATCCTCGACGACGGGCGCAAGATCAGCCCGCAGCAGAGACGCAAGGTATACGCGCTGCTCGGCGAGATTGACGAGTACGTCAACGGCATCCGCACGGCGGAGGGCGCGGAGGAGCAGAAACGCCTGCTCAAGCTGGAGTTCATGCTGAAACGCATGAGCAAGACAGAGCGGCAACTGTTCAGCCTGTCCGATACCGACGTCACCACGGCGCGCGAGTTCATCACTTTCGTCATCGACTTCATCGTGGCGAACGATATCCCGACGCGGATCCCCCTGCTGGAACAATGCGAGGATATCGGCCGATATGTCTATGCCTGTCTGGTCAACAAGCGCTGCTGCATCTGTGGCAAGCCCTGTGACCTGCATCATGTGACGGGCAGCAAGATCGGCATGGGCGGCAACCGCGAGCAAGTGCACCACCTGGGGCGCGCGTGCCTGCCGCTCTGCCGGGCACACCACGACGAAGCGCATCAGGACGAAGCGGGCCTCATGTCGCGATACCACCTGGAGCCGGTGAAGATAGATGCGAAAATCTGCAAGATATACAAGCTAAAGAAATGAGGTGATCAAGTGATTTACTCTTTCGACACGGAGCTAGCCGCAGAGATAGGGCTCAATGAGGCGATCCTTTTGCAGAACATCGCCTACTGGGTGAAGAAGAACGAGGCAAACGATGTCAATTTTCACGATGGCTGTTACTGGACATACAACAGCGCGGCGGCATTCAGTAAGCTGTACCCGTTCTGGACACCGCGCGTTATCAAATATGCGCTTGCCAAGTTGCAGCAGGGTGAGTACATCAAGGCGGCGCAATACAACAAGGACAAAATGAACCACACAAACTGGTACACACTCACAGAAAAAGGCTGGCTGCTGATTTCTAAACATGGCCCACAGAAGCAGGAACAGCAGCAGGAACCTGTGCAAAATGAGTCAATCGATGGTACAAAATTGTCCAATCGACGGTACAAAAATGACTTTCCTTCTATATATACAAATATAAAACATACAGATAATAAACAGGGAGTACGCGCGCGCACGCGCGACCTTCCTCCCTTCGATAATCCGTCACCTGCTCTTACAGATGCATGGAACGGTTTTGTCGAGATGCGGAAGCTGATCAAGAAGCCGCTGACTAAAAGAGCCGGGCAACTGGTAGCGAACAAGCTGCAAAAGCTGGCACCTGATGACGATGGCAAAAAGGCCGCTATTCTCAATCAGTCCGTAGAGCATAGCTGGCAGGGCGTGTTTCCGTTACATGACGATGGCGTTAAGCCAAGCCCGCCACGTTATAGGCCGCGTGGGCAACAGTCAGTGCAGGATATGACAGACGAGACCATGGAGATTTTGCGAAGGCAGGGGTTAGTATGACGCAAAACGATAGAGCTAAAACCGTACAGCTTCTCAACGTCTACCTCAAGATGTTCCCAGAAAGTAAGGCCGACGCAGAGACGCTTGCACTCTATATCCCAGTACTTGACGAACTGTCTTTTGAACAGGTCAAGGCGGCAATGATGCGGCTTATGCACACGGCTAAGTTCTTTCCAAAACCGGCGGAGATATTCGAAGCGGCGGAGAGCGTGAGCAAGCATGTCAACCATAGCAGTCTGCCGGACGGCGGCGAGGCGTGGGACGAATGCATGCGGTGGTTGCAACGTAACACCCCATATGATGCAAACCGCACGCCATGGGAACATAAGGAGGTCGAGAAAGCGGCTAAACGCTTTGGCCTGACAGCGCTATGGGAGCTGGAAGCGGATCAAGCCAATACAGCACGGGCACAGTTCATGAAGATATACAATCAGGGCGTCAGCAAGAAGTATGACGATGAGGTCAACGAGAAAGTTGTGCAGCGCCTCGGCGGGCATGATGTGGCAGCGCTGATACAGAGCACAGCAGAGCAGCATAAGATGATCGGTTGAAGGTGAGGAAATGCCTTGCAAGAACATATATGCCCTTTATCGGGGCGAGGAGTACATTATGGACGGGACGATCCCGGAGCTTGCGGAGAAGACCGGGTATAAAAGAACGACGCTGTACTGGCTGGCTACGCCGACAGCGGAGAGGAAACGCGGCGGGAGAAAGTATCACAAGAAAAACCCGCGCATTGAGATCGTCAAGATCGGCACGATCGACGAACTGGACAGGGAGGAACGACTTTGAACAAGGCAATTATTACAGGCAGACTGACAAAGGACGCGCAGGTACGTTACACGCAGAGCGGCAAGGCGGTTGCATCGTTCACGGTGGCGGTAGACAAGCCAAACAAGAAGAATATCCCACAGGGGCAGCCGACGGCAGACTTCATCCCGTGTGTGGCATGGGAACACAATGCAGATTTCATCAGTAAGTGGTTCGGGAAAGGCAGCCCTATCCTTGTGGAAGGCCGGGTACAGGTGAGACAGTATCAGGCTAAGGACGGATCGAACCGCTACGTTACGGAGATTGTTGTACAGCATGTGGAGTTTAACGGCGGCAACAACAAGCATGGCGGCCAGAACGGCGGACAGCAGGAGTACAACGGCAACTACCCGGAAGATGAGCAAATACCCTTTTGATTTTGATGGAGGTGCATGACTTCATGGAGCTGTTCGACAGTATCCGGTATCGCGTGGAACACAAGGAGGAGCGGTGACGATGGGGAGGCCGAAGAAGAGAAAGGTAACACATAGCAAGCGGCGGCCCATGACAAAAGCCGAAATTCGGCGCAGGTTTCAGGTAGCCAATATGGTGGACGCGCAGTTCAAGGAGTGGGCGGTCACGGATGTGATGAGCATATTCCTGGCCACGCTGCATCACCTGCCCAAGGATCCGTTCGGTATCGGGCGGCTGAAGCGCTTGTATGACAAGATGAAGGAGCTGGACAGCGACATAGCCGCAGGGTATGGCAACATCCGGCAGCTGGAGGAAACGCTGAAACTCGAAACAGGCATGACTCTTGACCGCGAGACGGCAATGGAGCGTCTAAAGGTGAAGGGGCATCACGACAAGATCACATACGCCACACAGAACTATCTGAGTACGCTCTACATGTGGGTACTGCATGATACGTTCGGCTGGGGCAAGAAGCGGATTTTCCGCACGTACCATGCGTGCACCGAAATGGCGAACCGGCTGAATGCTGGCGCGGAGAAAATGAGCAATATCGAGCAGGACCTCAAGGCCATAGGCTGGGAGTATCCGGCAGATAAGTGGGAGATAGCGACGACATGAAAGATCATTATCAGGAGAGAATGAAAGAGCTGCTGGCAGAGAGACACGATGCCTTGCGGGCGTTTGCCGATCAGAAGGCGAGGAGCACGGAGACAATTGCGAAGATCAAGCGGATCAACGCACTGATCCAGCAGCTGAAGCGCGAGGCGAAGAAGAGCGGGATCAAGATCGGGGAGGCGGAGCCATGAAGCTTAGAGCTGTTGTTCCCGGCGAGCCGGTGCCGCAGGGGAGGCCACGGTTTCGGCGTGCCGGAGACCACGTGATAGCCTATGACCCGGCGAAGAGCAGGGAGTATAAGAGGATCGTGCAACTGGTAGCCCGTTCTAGGGCACCTGAGAGGCCGCTGGAGGGCGCTGTAAGGCTGACGCTAGTAATCTATCGTGCCGTACCGAAAAGCGCCTCTAAACGCAAAGCAGGGCGCATGCTGGAAGGAAGGATAAGGCCGACGACAAAGCCGGACATCAGCAATGTGCTAAAAGGCGTAGAGGATGCGCTCAAAGGTATCTGGTACAAGGATGATTCGCAGATTGTCGAATATGGCGAAGTGAGTAAATACTATGGCGAGGAGCCGAAGATCATCGTGGAGGTAGAAGAGATTGAGCAGGCATTTTGACGATCGCATGGAGAAGCTGAAGCAGCAGTACGAAATGGAGAAGCGGCAGGCCTACCTGCGCGGCTATGCAAAGGGGGTACAGAGCTGCAGTCACGACGCGGCAGAGAAAGCGCGCGACGCAGGTTTTCGCGAGGGCCTGCGATTCGCAGCACCGCACCCGTGCAACGGCCCGCTCTACGAGCATTGGGATGTATCGCAGTACGCGCTAAAGTGCGGCGAGGCCATGGAGGCATTGGCAGAGTGGCGCGACGAGGACACGCCGGAGGCGTTCGAACATGCGGCGTGCGAGCTGACAGGCCTCATTGTGGTCACTACGAGCATGCTCAACAAGATGGGCGTCAACGAGGTTATGCGACAGAACTACATTCGCAAGGTCAACGAGAGAAACGCGAGGCGCAACGGCGGGAAGCGGTTCGCACACTAGGAGGGACGGCTATGATTGAATCAACGCATGAGCTGGATGTCATCCGGCAGAAGAACGAAACAATCCGTCGCTACGAAAAGGCTTTGCGCCTGGCAGCCGATATGTA
>Ga0256407_10005769_pt1 | contig 19560 bp, 23 predicted proteins | sample RumenRJG_04DNA_FD_193489 | JGI IMG/M metagenome (GOLD analysis project Ga0256407, IMG submission 193489) | Bovine rumen microbial communities from Lethbridge, Alberta, Canada - RJG_04 | ecosystem: Host-associated > Mammals > Digestive system > Stomach > Rumen | place: Canada: Alberta... | reverse complement strand
ACATAGACCCTGAGCTCTCTTTGGGAAAGGCACAGACCTATCCCGACGACGAGTGGATACCCGGATGGGCACCGGACATGCCGGAGGGAAAGAGATGAGCCTGGAAGACGAGATACTGGTGAGGATACGCCCCACCGCGGAGGAGACCGCACGCATAGATGCTGTGGCCAAACACCTGGTGGACTTCGTCCGCAGCTACATGGACGAGCATGGTATCGATGCGGAGCTCAAACTGGTCGGCTCCTACTCCAAGGGTACATACCTCGCGAATCCCGACCTGGACCTCTTCATCATGTTCCCGCCGGAAACCCCGCACAAAGAACTTGTCGACGTGGGGCTGAAGATCGGAGAGGATGTGCTGCACGGCACCCGCATGTACGCCGAACACCCATACACCAGCGCTGTCTTCGAGGGTGTCGACGTCGATCTCGTACCCAACATCCACATCAAGGACACCTCCCGTCTGGAGACCGCTGTGGACCGCACCCCGTTCCATACCGAATACCTCCTCAGTCACATGAAGGAAGGTCAGGCCGACCAGATCCGCCTGCTCAAGAAATTCATGAAGGGCGTCGGCACCTACGGAGCGGAACCCAACGTACGCGGATTCTCGGGATACTTATGCGAGATCCTCGTCCTCAGATACGGGTCGTTCCGCAAGGTTCTCGAAGCCGCGGCAGAAGAATGGCATCCCGGCATCCAGATCGAACTCGAGAAAAAGCATGTCGGACTGACCGCGCCCATCGTATTCTACGACCCTGTGGACGGAAAACGCAACGTCGCTTCCGCAGTACACGAGGACACATTTAACAGATTCATCGCAGCATCCAAGGCATATCTGGCACATCCCGACGAGAGATTCTTCTTCCCCCGTCCCAGGCAGCCCCTTCCGGAATCAGAGATCCTCTCCAGGACGAGTTCCGGACTGTTCCGTCTGCTGGCAATCAGCCTCGGGAAGCCCGATACCGCTGACGACAACATCTACGCGCAGGTGTGGAAGTCGCAGTACGCCCTGGAGAACAAGTTCAAGCGCTTCGGTTTCGAAGTGTTCCGTGCGGTGCACGGGGTCAGCGATGGACGGGTCACCCTCCTCTTCATGCTCGCTCATGACACTCTGAATGACAGCATGCTGCGCGAAGGCCCCTCGGCGGACGGCAAGAATGCCCAGGCATTCCTGGACAAATGGAACGAGGCAGGTATCGTCAGACCGTTCATCCGCGACGGAAAATGGTATGCGGTGGTCCCCCGCCAATACACCTCCGCAGAGGATATGGTCAGGAAAGAGATTGCCCAGGCAGGCGTCGGAAAGAACGTCCCGCTCGATTCCCTGAAGGTGTTGGATCACGACACTGCCATGAAGGAATGCGACAGGCTGCTCCTCAGCGAACTTCTGGACCCCAGGGAAGCCTGGGAGAACTGATGTACCCTCTCAGAAGAAGGGAGGGTTGATGAACAGGATGCAGGCTCCGAGGGCCAGGGTCAGGTAGATGAGATAGTTACCCAGCATGGTCTTGGTCTCGAGAAGGTCTGCCCTGATTCCGCAGGTGACGAAGAGCTTCTTCATGATGGCGCAGACGAAGAACACGATCAGGGTATCGACTACCGCGACGATGGTCTTGTCGGAAAGGCTGTTCCAAATGACGGCCGCCAGGAACCCTACTGCGATTGCAAGAATGATCGCAAGGATGAGCACCTTGGTGGAATAGATGCCTTTGAGAAGGAACTCGCGCTCGTCGAAATCCGAGGGATTGAACGTGTATTCTTCCTCGGGCTCCTCCTTGATAAGACGCCTTTTCTTTGCCATACTGTTGCCACAAATTGACACACCTTTATAATGTTTATTAGGGCACGCGGGCGGAACATCCCTTTTGGACACACTCACGCGGCTGCGAGGGCGGGTACGGGAAAGAGCGGGATCCGAAAATAACGCAAAAAATGAAATTTTCTCGGAAAAAAGTTCACTTTCGGTCACTTTCGGTACTTTCGGTGACCTCCCCCTCTTAACCTTATATACTCCCGTTTCGGTCTGTAACGTAGGAGTGAAAAACATGGGAGAGAAGACCCTTGAAGACATACCCGGAGTCGGACCCGCAATCGCGGAGAAGCTCCGCGAGGCAGGATACACCGACATCATGGCGATCGCGGTCGCCGCACCCTCGGACCTCGCCGAGACCTGCGAGATAGGAGAGAAGAAGGCACAGGACATCATCGAGGGCGCCAAGCTGTGCGCGGACGTCGGAGGATTCGAGACCGGAGACGCCATCATGCAGAGGCGTGCCGCGGTAACCAAGCTCACCACCGGTTCCGACGCGTTCAACCAGCTGATCGGAGGAGGCATCGAGAGTCAGGCCATCACCGAGCTCTTCGGAGAGTTCGGAAGCTGCAAGACCCAGGTGTGCTTCCAGCTCGCCGTCAACGCCACCCTTCCCGAGGACAGGGGAGGACTGGATTCCGACGTCATCATCATCGACACGGAGAACACCTTCAGGCCCGAGAGGATCGTGCAGATGTGCAACTACCTCGGCGTGGACCCCGAGACCACCCTCAGGAGGATCCACATCGCCAGGGCCTTCAACTCCCAGCACCAGGTCCTCCTGGTGGACAAGGCCATGGAGCTCGCCAAGGAGATCAAGGTCAAGCTCCTCATCGTGGATTCGCTCACATCCCACTTCAGGGCGGAGTTCCTCGGCAGGGGATCCCTGGCCGAGAGGCAGCAGATCCTCAACCGCCACATGCACGACCTGCTGAACTTCGCCACCCTCAACAACGCGGCCATCGTGGTCACCAACCAGGTGGCAGCCAAGCCCGACGCGTTCTTCGGAGACCCCACCAGGCCCATCGGAGGACATGTGGTGGGCCACACCGCCACCTTCCGTGTCTACCTCAGGAAGGGTAAGGCCGGCAAGAGGATCGCCAGGCTCATCGATTCGCCCAACATGCCCGAGGGCGAGGCCGTCTTCAACGTGACCGAAGACGGTATTAAGGATTGATGATTCAACCAGACGTGAACAAAGCGTACCTCTTCGAACTGCTGGGCGAACTGAAGGACATGCCCAGGGACGAGGTCCTCAGGACCGCCGAGACCGAGAGCGACGGAAGGTCCGTCAGGATCTCGGACGGTCCGGGCTACGTCGTGGTGTCCGTGCCCGAGGAATGCGTGGACGGCATAAACGACCGTCTGGCACTTACTCATATGATGGGTGAGTTCCTGGGCTCGTTCGAAGCGGACGACCTTTCCTCGGTGGAGGGCATGACCCTCCCCGAGGGATCTTTTGCCATACGCTACAGACGCTTCGGCGGCATGAGTCCCGACGTCGACTCTCAGAAGCTCATCCGCCGCATCGGCGACATCCTCTCGAAGCACAACGACGTGGACCTCAAGCATCCCGACGTGGTGGTCCGCATGCTGATCAGCGACAGGATCCACCTGTACATCGAGAAGAAGGCTTTCGACGCCGACCTCCTGAGGGAGCGCAAGGTGAGCGAGAGGCCCTTCTTCTCGCCCATCTCCCTCCATCCGAAGTACGCCAGGGCGCTCATCAACCTCACCGGAGTGAAGCGCGGAGGCACAGTGCTCGACCCCTTCTGCGGGACCGGTGGCATAGTCATCGAGGCTGCTTCCATGGGCATGAAGGCCGTGGCCTCTGACTTCGACCCCGAGATGGTGGCCGGGACCCGCGAGAACATGGAGTTCTACAACCTTCCCCTGGCGGACTTCGAGGTCATCGACATCAGTGATATCCCAGACAGGTTCCACGACATCGATGCGGTCGCCTGCGACCCCCCTTACGGAAGGTCCACCAAGACCGGCGGGGAGAACATCGACAGCATCTACGCCCGCGCCCTGAAGGCGTTCCCCGGAGTACTCACCGAGAACGGCAAGGCGGGAGTCGTCCTGCCCCATGTGTTCCAGACCGGGGACATGCGTCTCGATGCCGTCTACGTGCAGTTCGTGCACGGTACCCTGTCGAGGCACTACCACATCTTCGGCAGGAACTGAGACGCGCGCACGCACACCTTTTATTATAGGACAGGATAGGGAGGCTCGTGAACAAGTATCTCCGCCTCTTCAGGCTCCAGAACGGGGTCATGGGGTTCATCGGACTTCTGATTGCGATCTTCATCGCTGCAGGATACGACATGCTCGACCAGTGGGTCAACATCGTCATCGGCGGCGTCATCGTGGTGGCGTTCGTGGCCGGAGGTAACTCGCTCAATGACTATGTGGACGCCGAGATCGACAAGACCGCCCATCCCGACAGGCCCGTCCCCTCCGGTGAGCTCACCGCCAGGACCGCCATGATCTGCGGATACGGAGGACTCGCGATCGCCGTCGTCCTCTCGCTGTTCCTGCGCCGCTGGGAGGCCACCGCCATAGTGCTGGCCGCCGCGGTCATGATGATCGGTTACGAGATCGCTCTCAAACAGAGGGGCTTCGTCGGCAACCTCTGCATCGCCATCCTCACCGGTCTCGTGTTCATGTTCGCAGGAGGGATCGTGGGAGACTTCTCCCAGGTCTGGATCCTTGCCCTTCTCGCCGCGCTCGTCAGTGTGGGACGCGAAATCGCCAAGGACATCGAGGATGAGGAGTCCGACAAGGGCAGCAGGCGCACCCTCCCCATGATGATCGGGGACCGCAAGGCCGCTGTCGTGGCCGCCGTGTTCTATGTTCTCGGCCCCCTCCTCAGTTTCATCCCGTTCTTCACAGGACTGTTCGGAATCCTGTACGCAGTGGTCGTCGTGGCCGACGCCATCTTCGTCTACTGCGCCGTGCTGGTCTTCAGCGACCCCCACAAATCCGAAAAACTCGCTAAAGTGGCAATGTTCGTTGCTCTGATTTCATTCATTCTGGGTGTGGCAATATGATTGACGTGAAAGAATACCTCAAGGATAAGCTCGCTAAAGGAACCGTACACTTCACTCTCCTGGACCCCGATCCCGCCAAGCTCGACGTAGAGAGCGCCAAGGTGATCGCCAAGAGGATGCAAGACGCCGGTACCGACGCGTTCATGATCGGAGGTTCCACCGGGGTCACCACCGAGAACCTCGGCGCCATCGCTGTCGCCGTCAGGGAGGCCACCGGTCTGCCCACCATCTATTTCCCCTCCGATGTCCACGCCATATCGGACGAGGTCGACGTCATGCTCTTCATGAGCATCGTCAACAGCAGCAACCCCAAGTTCATCACCCACTACCAGGCCAAGGCCGCACCCTACATCAAGATGCTGAACATCCCCACCATCCCCATGGCGTACATCGTCGTGGAGCCCGGAATGACCGTCGGAAGGGTCTCCGAGGCCAAGCTCATCCCCCGCGACGACATCGAGGGAGCGGTCGGCTTCGCACTCGCCGCCCAGATGATGGGGATGCAGCTCGTGTACCTCGAGGCCGGAAGCGGTGCCGACAGGCCCGTGCCCCCCGAGATGATCGAGACCGTCAAGATGAACATCGACGTCCCCCTCATCGTCGGCGGCGGAATCAGGACCCCCGAGGCCGCGGCCGCAGCAAGGGAGGCCGGAGCCGACATCATCGTCACCGGTACCTTCGTGGAGCAGTGCTCCGACGACACCCTCCTCAAGGCCGTCGTCAAAGCCGCCAAGGGAATCTGAGGTAATCCCATGGGAAAAAGATACGAGGAGTTCAACCACAACACGCCCATCTCGCCTCAGGCGCCGATGTACCTCACGCCCGAGGAGAAGGCCGCCAAGATCACCCCCGAGCTCAAGGTAGCCGCCAGGAGGTACCTCTGTCCCAACTGCGGCAGGGAGTTCAGCCTCTTCCAATCCAGGGCGGTCGCCTGCAAGTACTGCCCCAAGGCGAATCAGCGCTGCCCCAACGTACGCTGTCCGTACTGCGATTCGGAGTTCCCCATCGCAGGTTTCATCATCCCCAAGAACAACGGAAGGGAGGATGAGCGCATCATGAACGATTACACGGACGAAGTGTTCAACAGGTGGGCAGACAGGTACAACCGCCGCTGATCAATCGATGTGAAGCGGTGAGACCTTAAGGACGTCGTCGAACTTCCTGACGACGCCTTCGCCGATGAGTTCTTCCAACACAACTTCCAGCGTGAGCCATGCCCTGGCGTCCTGACGGAAGCACCCGGTGACCGAGGTGCCGTTGCGGCCGAGGGTGCCGTGGAGATGCATGACGGGTTCGCCCTTCTCATTGGGGAAGACGGTCCCGACCCCCGCGAACTCGGTGGGGGCATCGGTGGTGTAGGTCATGGGGGAGATCGGCGCGGTCTCTTTACCGTCGACCAGATGGGGGCCGACGACGAAGGTGGAACCTGCCTGTACCCCGCCGAGTATCGAAAGCCTGGCACATGCGATGTCATGGCTCCTGCAGAAAGATTCGACGGAATCCTTGATGGATTCCCCGGTGGATAGGGAGAGGACGAAAACCCTTCCTCTCCCCAGTTCCTTGGATTTCAATTGTTTCACCTGTACTTGCTGTACCTGTCCATCAGCTTGCAGATCTTGTCGTACTCCTCTTTTCCGAGGTAGCCGTCGTCGACGAAGGTCTTGGCGTAATCCTTGGCGTCCTTGGTGGAGATGCGGGATGCCTTGGCGATGATGGATGCGAGGAACGAGGATGCCATTCCGGGATCCATGGAGGACTGGGAGAGGATCTCGTTCATGTCGTACTTGAAAGGTGCGAGTTTGTGGGTGTTCAGCATGGACTGCCTCTGGGTGGCGGCCTTGCTGGGCTTTCCCGAAGAATTGTTCTTCTTGTTCTGCGCGTTGGGGCGCGAGGGGGCCTTCTGGGAGGATCCCCTGTAGGACATGCTGTAGTTCGCGTCGGCCTTCTTGGGGACGTGCGTGACCTTGGTAGCGGGGACGTCGTCGCCGGCATCGGTGAGCTCCAGTCCCGCGGTCTCGTCGGACTTGTCCTCGAACTGCTTGGGAGCGGGCCTGCCGTAGGCGGGACGTGCTCCTGCGGGTGCGGATCCCTGGGGCCTGGGGCCTCTGGGTCCGGTTCCGGGTGCCCCCTGGGGCTTTCCGTAGGCGGGACGTGCTCCTGCGGGTGCGGATCCCTGGGGCCTGGGGCCTCTGGGTCCGGTCCCGGATGCTCCCTGGGGACGGTCTCCGCGGGGTCTTCCCTCGCCCTGAGGCCTTCCTGCGGGGCGGTCTCCGCGGGGACGGTCAGATGAATTCGAACGTGCGGCCGGGCGTGCCTCATCGCGGCGTCCGGCGGTCTGCGCATTTCCCCTGCTGCCCATGGGCTTCTGTTCTGCCGAAGGTTTGGCAGGCCTGCGCGGTTTCTCTGTGTCTTCTACCAAAAGAACTACTCCGAGCGTGCGAACATCAACAAAGATAAAAAGGGTATGGGTGAATTAGGGCTGAAAAGTACCGTTCCGGACGGTAACCCACAAAGACAGCGGTGTCAGAAAATGGACAGGAACTACAACGTTTTCGAGAAGAACAAGACGGGGCTCTTGGTCCTGCTCGTGCTCTCCATGGGATTCCTCATACTCGGCGCATGGACCTCTGCCTACGAGAGCATGCTCGTCGCGGCCACCTCCCTGCTCCTCACCGTCATCGCCCTCCAGAAGAAGGATTCGCTTTACATCCCTCCGCTGTTCATCGTGCTCCTGACCGCCGTACTGGTCCTCGTCCAGATTTCCAACAGGGTGGGAACGGAGCTCGTGGACATCGCCGCCGATATCTTCCTGGGTATGTTCACGTGCATCCTGGGTCTTATGATGCTGCTCGCCATCCTCAGGTCCTCCCCCGACTTCGACATGGAGCACCCATTCTTCCTGGCGTTCAGCGCGTTCTGCATCGGAACCGCCATGAGCCTGTTCCTCTCCATCGTGAGCTTCTGGATCGCCGAGCTCTCCGGCGGCTCCTCCGACGCCCTGCACTCGTTCCTGCTGAGCATGACGTTCAGCATGCTGGGTTCCCTGCTTACGGCCCTGACGTTCTACTTCAACAGGCATAACGGCCTGTTCGAGCACACCCTGAACAGATTCCTCAAGGACAACGCTGACGTGCTCGGTGTCCAGGACCGCGCCAAGAAGGAGATCCTCAAGGAGATCGAGGAGGGGGAGAGCTCCAAGCTGGAGTTCAAGTCCACCCTCAGGACCAACCTGAAGACCGGGGAGAAGGATCCCCGCATGGAGAGGGCCGTCCTCAAGACCATCGTGGCCTTCCTCAACAGCAGAGGAGGCACCCTCCTCATAGGGGTCGCGGACGACGGCACCATCGTCGGCGTGGACCTCGCATCCTTCGAAGGAAGCAAGGACAAGTTCGGCCTCCATCTCAACAACCTGATAAAGACCCAGATAGGCAGCGAGTTCCTTCCGTTCCTCCACTTCACCCTCGTCGATTTCGAGGACAAATCCGTGATGCGCGTGTCCTGCCAGGTCAGCGACCGCCCCGTGTTCCTCACGGACGGCAAGGAGCAGATATTCTACGTCAGGTCCGGCCCTTCCACCATCGACCTCCACGGAGTGGAGCTCCTCTACTACGCCAACCACAACTTCGGAAGGAACCTCAAGAAGCACAGCCCGTGATAGGATGGAGAACGCTGTCCCCCCGTGCCTCAAGGAGTTCTTCAGGGCCAACCGCAGGGTGGCCCTGGCATTCTCGGGCGGTACGGATTCGTCATATCTCCTCTATGCTGCGAAAGAATGCGGTGCGGACGTCGTGGCATATCATGTCAGTTCGCAGTTCCAACCCGGTTTCGAGACCGGGGATGCGGTGAGGTTCGCCGGATCGCTCGGAGTCCCCCTGAAGATCATAGAGACCGACATACTCTCCGATGACCGCATCGCGGAGAACCCTCCGGAGCGCTGCTATCTCTGCAAGAGACGTGTGTTCTCGGAGATCCTGCAGGCTGCTAATAGGGATGGGGCAGGCACCGTCATCGATGCCACCAACGCCTCGGACGACCCCTCGACACGCCCGGGGATGAGAGCCCTGGAGGAGCTCGGGATAGTGTCCCCGCTCAGGCTCTGCGGCATCGGCAAGACCGACATACGCAGGCTCTCCAGGGAAGCGGGACTCCCTACCTGGAACATGCCGTCCAACTCCTGCCTCGCCACCCGCATACCGGCCGGCACCCGCCTTACCGCGGAGAACCTCGAGAGGACAGAAAGGGCAGAGGATGAACTACGTTCCCTCGGCCTCCGCGAATTCAGGGTCCGCACCGCCGGGACCGCCGCCCGGCTGGAGATCGTCCCCGGGGAGAGGGAGAAGGCGGAATCACTCAGGGAGGACATCCTGAGGGTATTGCTAAAATACTACACAGACGTAATCTTCGCAGAGAGGAGACGCTGACATGGACACGCTGGAGCTGCTCAGACAGGTGAAGGAGGGGGAGATCACCCCCGAGGAGGCGGAGCGCCAGCTCCGTATGCAGCCCTTCGTGGACCTCGGTTACGCCAAGGCCGACACCCACCGCAGGATCCGCCAGGGCTCGACCGAGGTGGTCTACGGCGCGGGCAAGACGCCCGAACAGGCCGTCGGCATCGTCTCCGCACTTCTCGAAGGGGACCCCGGATGCGTCCTGGTCACCCGCTGCGACGATACCATGGCTGCCGCACTAGGCAACGCATTCGAAGATTCCGTCTACTATCCCGACGCCAGGATCTGCACCGTCGGCAAACCCCCCGAGCCCTCGCCCAACAGCTTCGTATGCATCGTGTCCGCCGGCACCAGCGACCTGCCCGTCGCCGAGGAGGCCGCGGTCACCGCCGAATCCCTGGGAAGCAGGGTCGAGAGGGTGTACGATGTGGGAGTGTCCGGCATCCACCGCCTGTTCGCGAAGGCGGACGTCATCATGAAGGCCCGTGCGGTCGTCGTGGTGGCGGGCATGGAGGGCGCCCTCCCCAGCGTGGTCGGGGGACTGGTCCGCGTCCCCGTCATCGCCGTACCCACCTCGGTCGGATACGGGGCATCGTTCGGGGGCATAACCGCACTGCTCTCGATGATGGATTCCTGCGCCTCCGACGTCAGCGTGGTCAATATCGACAACGGCTTCGGGGCGGGATATATCGCGAGCATGATCGACAGGAGGAGCGCACCGCTATGAGGACGATTTATCTGCAATGCAACGCAGGGGCATCCGGCGACATGATCGTCAGTGCCCTCGCAGGACTGCTCGACGACCCCCGGGAACTTGTATCCATGATCGACTCCGCCGGCATCCCCGGACTGACCGTCTCCCTCGAGAAGGGAGAGATGTCCGCCATCGCCGGAAACAGGGTCCGCTTCTTCATCGAAGGGGAGGAGGAAGGACACGGACACCATCATCACCACACCCCCGTCTCCGACGTGCTGGGTCTTATCAGGAAACTCAATGTGTCGGACCGTGTGAAGGAGGATGCCTGCGCCATCTACGGCATCATCGCCGAGGCCGAGGCGAAGGTCCACGGGAAGCCCGTCGACATGGTCCATTTCCATGAGGTGGGAGCGCTCGACGCGGTGGCCGACGTGGTCGGCACCTGCATGCTCATCGAGCGCCTCTCCCCCGACAGCATCATCTCCTCGCCGCTCCGCACCGGCTTCGGCGAGGTTCACTGCGCACACGGCGTGCTCCCGGTACCCGCTCCCGCCACCGCCAACATCCTCGTCGGCATCCCCTCCTACGCAGGTGACGAGGAGGGTGAGTTCTGCACCCCCACCGGCGCCGCCATCGTGAAGTACTTCGCGGACAGCTTCGGACCCATGCCCATGATCACCCTGGACCGCATAGGGTGCGGACTCGGCTCCAAGGTGTTCAGAACGGCCAACATCCTGAGGGTCTTCCTCGGAGAGACGAAGAACGCGGCCGAGCATATCAAGGAGCTGACCTGCAACATCGACGACATGTCCCCCGAGGACCTGGCCGGGATCATCGACCTGCTCCTCAAGGCGGATGCCAGGGACGCATTCATCAGACCCTGCCTCATGAAGAAAGGCAGACCCGGTTTCGAGCTCACCTGCCTCTCCTGGGAGAAGGACATGCAGACCATGATGGACATCATCTTCTCGAACACTTCCACCAGCGGCATCAGGGTCCACGACTGCGACAGGTACGCCATGGAGTACCGCCACGAGGAATGCGACACCGAGTACGGAAGGATCAGGGTCAAGGTCTACGAGGGATTCGGGAAGACCAAATGGAAGCCCGAGTACGAAGATCTGCAGGAAGCCGCCAGGAAGAACAGCGTCTCCGTGAGAGAGGTCCGCGACAGCGTAGTTTACAAGCCGAAATGAAGAAGGTGCGGAGAAAGGGATTCGAACCCTTGAACCTCTACGGACGGGATCTTAAGTCCCGCGCCTTTGGCCAGCTCGACTACCTCCGCCTGTGTCCCACAAAGGCTTAGTCATATAAAAAATACGACAGATTTTAAGCGAGGTAGTCGATTAACCCCCGTGTCCCAGAAGTATCCAGACGAGGAAACCATCGTCTACGCCGTCAGGAAGGTCATGCTGAAGAAGCCCCGCATCGAGAGCCAGAGGGAGTTCGCGGCATTGGTCACCGAGGCCCTGAAAGAGGAAGACCCAGATACCCGTATCAGCGCCGCCCACATCAGGAAGGTCGCGGTCACCTCGGGAGTGGTCAAGCTCGATATCGGATACCGCGAGACGGACCGCTCGGACCTCCCCGACCTCTGCCCCGTATGCGGCAGCGGCATGTCCCCCGTCATCAACAACACCCTCGACGGGGACGTCACGGAGATCAAGCGCAACTGCACCGTCTGCCCCTATTCCGTGGGCAAGACCGTGCTGGTCCCCGGCAAGTATGTTTTCATCAGGACCGCCGGCAGGGAACTGACCGAGGAGGAGATCCGCCTGAGGAAACTCAGGAAGGCCGCCTCCCTGCTCCGCAAGGCCTCCCGTCTCATAGGGGAGTCCCTCGAGGGCACCAACTTCCCCCAGAGGCAGGACTACGCCAGGGAGATGATTGACGAGATCCTCACCTCCCGCGAGATGACCGGGAGCATCCCCAATCTGGAATCCGACATACGCACCGAGGCCCATTCCGACCCCCTGTGGACCAAACCGCTGTCGTCGCCCAAGTACCCGGATAAGAAAGGTATATGATGCGCGCGCCGATACACTTTAACATTCACATAAAAGAGGAGACCTTACCTTGAAGAGCTGGGAGTTCACCAAAATCGAAGGAAACAAGATTAAGATCGACAGCTGGCTGTCCGACACCATGGGACTGGTCGACGGCGGATGCATCTACAGCACCCTGTTCAAATATCCCGAGGCCGGACCCAAGAGGTACGAGCTCATCCTGTCCATGTACCCCCAGGAGAACTTCAGGACCCTCGCCCAGGTGACCGTCTTCGCCGACGACGTGCCCGGCTCCACCGTGCAGTCCGCCAAGTTCCTCACCGACCAGAAGATCAGGATCCTCAACTCTGTCTCCCTCACCGGGATCTCCGACACCACCATCATCTGGAACATCCTCGCCGACCTCAACTTCGCAGGAGAGGGCGAGCTCATCAAGGAGAGGTTCCAAGAGCTCAAGGAGGCAGGCGACGCGTCCGTGGACAAGATCCGCCACGTCAGCATCAAGCCCGCCAACATCGGAAGGATCTTCCGCGAGAAGACCGACCTCGGCAGCCTCAAGACCGAGCTCAGGAAGGGTGCTCCCGTCACCTACTCCGACGGTTACTTCGATCTCAGCGCCGAGTACGGCGACATCCTCAACGACGTTGACGGACAGGAGGCCATGATTACCCTCGACCCGGGATCCTGGCTGGTCTCCATCGTCATCTTCAAGCCGAACACCAACCTGGTCAAGATCAACATGAACGTCCCCGACTGCATGGGATCCATCGACTCCGCCCTCTCGCTCCTCGCAGAGGAGGGCATCAACCTCATCTCCGTGTTCACCAAGGTCATGATATCCTATCAGACCATGGACATCGAGGTCGTCGCGGATCTGAAGGACAGCAAGATCGGCATCGAGGAGCTGAAATCCAAGCTCCCCGAGCACCTTGCCAAGCAGAACGGAACCTTCGAACTGAAGTCCATCCAGGCTCTCTGAGCCTGTACAAATAATCATTTCCCGTTCCCCCTGGGTCATGGGGGAACGGGGTTTTGTCTTTCACTTGAGGAAGTTCTTCATCTCGGCCTTCATGGCGGGCTTGAGGCCGGCATTGCTCTTGTTGACGAACACCTGCACGCCCTCCTCCACGGCCTGCTTCACGAGGCTGATGACGGAGTTGTCCCTGGACATCACTCCGACCGAGAGGCCGACGTCGGTCTGGTCGAGCTCGTCGATGATGCTGTCGACGGTGGCGACGGTCCTGATGGCGAGCACGGGCAGCGCCTGGTCCACGAACAGGGTGTCGTCCTCCTCGGGGATGCTTCCCAGGATGACGGGGGAGAAGTATTGTCCGTTCTCGGTGAACTCCTTCTTTATCCTCTTTCCTCCCCAGAGGATGAAGGCTTCCTCATCCCTGAGAAGCTTGTCGAAACGGGTCCTCGCATCGTCGGACATGAGTGGGCCGCAGAACGCGTCCGCCTCCCAGGGGTCGTTGATGTTGAGGTCCTTGGCCTGCTCGATCAGGGCCCTGATGAAATCCCTCTCGTCCTCGGCGAGGATGATTACCTTGGAGGTGGAGTACAGTCCCTGTCCGGTGTACTTGAACGCGGACTCGAGGACGTCGGCGGCCGCCTTCTTCACGTCGTTGGGGTGGGCCACCACGATGGGGTTCATTCCCTTGACCTCGTTGATGAAATCGAGTCCGTCGTCTACCATGAGGAACATCAGGTCGTCCATTCCCTTTCCGCATCCGCACGCCACGATGCCGGTGATGTTCATATCGTCGGAGAGCTCGGTGACGTAGCGGTCGAGACGGTCGGCCACGATGTTGATGACCCCGTTGGGGATGCCTGCCTTCACGAAGAGATCGTAAACCGTGAACACGGGCAGGGGACAGACTCCGCTGGGCATGATGACCACGGTGCTTCCCGCCGCGAGTGCGGCAGCGGCGTATCCCATAGGTGCCGCGAGGGGCGAGCTGGTGAGGGCGATGATGCCCCAGACCCCCTTGGGCTTGCCCTTGATGCTGGCGGCATCGTCGGCGGCCTGGCGGAGGATCTCAACGAAACGGTCGACCTCCAGCATGGCCTCCCTGCGGGTGAATCCGGTGCTGAGGACGATCTCCGCCGCGAGGTCGTATCTGCGGGTTCCCATGGCGTTGACCACGAACCTGAGGATCCTGGAGCGCTCCTCCTGGGAGGTCTTGGACCAGGTCTCGAAGGCCTTGGCCGCGGTCTCCGCCGCATAGGTGGCAGTGCCCTTCTCGGGTTCCTGCAGGGTTCCGAAGATTATGGTGCTATCCACGGGGCTGACCAGGGGGAGGTCGGTTCCGGAGGCCACGTTCATGCCTCCGACGATGGCGGACAGGTCGTGCTTCTCCCTGTCCAGGACTCTCTGCAGAGCCTCTTCGAATTTCGTGTCATCCACAAGGGGTTCGCCAGACATACCTGCGGTATGCACGGATATAAAAATAAGTGTTGTGAGCGCCCGCCCTGCAAAGAATTTATAGAGCAAGCACGTTCGCCTGCTCACGGACTCATGGTCTAGGGGTTATGACGTCGCCTTCACACGGCGGAGGTCGCCGGTTCAAATCCGGCTGGGTCCACCATACTTCTACACTCTTTTCATCGGCTGAGGACTCTCTTTACCGTTTTCCGGCCGTCATCGAGCAATTTAACACAAATTGGATTGATTATCTGTGTTTAGGAATACCTAAATTTATATAATTTTTAGGATTGCCTAACTTTATGCAATCTACTACTGCAGCATCTGCGGACCGCGGTATTCCGATATCGTTCGCAAAGGCCGGGGATTGCGGAATCATCGTAAGGATCTCGGGAGACGCGGGGACCAGGAAGTTCCTCACCGATCTCGGGTTCACCTCCGGTACCCGTATCCAGGCTGTCTCAGATGTCAAAGGAAACAAGATCCTGAGTGTAAGAGGCTCACGGATCGCAGTGGACAGCAGAATGGCCTCGAGGATATACTTCAGGCCGGAGTGATTACATGAGAACACTGAGAGAAACGAAAGTTGGTGAGACCGTCAAGGTCTCGAAGATCAATGGCGAAGGTCCCGTCAGACGCCATCTGCTGGACATGGGCATCACGAAAGGATGTGAGATCTATGTCCGCAAGGTGGCCCCGCTGGGGGACCCGGTGGAGATAACCGTAAGAGGGTACGAACTCACGCTCCGTAAATCGGAAGCGGAGACCGTGGAGGTGGAATGATGGGATTCACCATTGCACTGGCAGGAAACCCCAACTGCGGTAAGACCACGCTTTTCAACAAGCTCACAGGCGCATCGCAGCGCGTGGGGAACTGGCCCGGAGTGACCATCGACAGGAAGACGGGTAAGATAAGGGGCATGACCGATGCCGAACTGGTGGACACACCCGGTATCTACTCCCTCTCTCCCTACTCCCCCGAAGAAGTGGTCACCAGGAACTTCCTTCTGGAAGGCAACCCCGATGCGGTCATCAACATCGTCGATGCGACCAACATCGAGAGGAACCTGTTCCTGACCCTGCAGATACTCGACACCGGCATCCCCACCGTGGTGGCCCTGAACATGATGGACACCATAGAGAAGGAGGGCGGGTCGGTGGACGCCAAGGCCCTCTCCGAGAAACTGGGATGCCCGGTCATCCCCATCTCCGCGCTGAAGTCGGAGGGCCTCAAGGAGCTCGTGGATGCGGCAGCTACTGCCGCAAACGAATGTGCCAGACCTGCCGCGATCAAATTCGGTGACGACATCGAATCCCTGATCTCCGAGGCCGAATCCGCCCTTGCGGACAAGGTCCCCGAAGAGAAGAGGAGATGGTACGCCGTCAAACTGGCGGAGAAGGATGCGACCGTTTCGGAACGGTTCCCCGAGATCGCGGAGTCCCTGAAGGAGAAGTCCGCGGCCGTCGAGGAGAGCTACGGCGACGAGATGGATTCCGTCATCTCCGACGCCCGCTACGAGATCATCGGAGGTCTCGTCTCCGGATCCGTCAAGAGGGCGGAGAAGGATGAGAAGGAGGGAACCCTCTCCGACAGAATCGACAGGATCGTCACCCACAGGATCGCGGGAATCCCCATCTTCATCGGAGTTCTGGGAGCTGTGTTCCTCGGTATCATCGGATTCGGGGACATCACCGGAATCGGTACCTATCTGACCGACTGGCTCAACGGCTACATCGAGGATCCCATCGGAACCTCCGTGGAGCAGTGGTGCGCCGACAACAACGTCAGCGAGCCCCTCACCGGACTCATCATGAGCGCATTCATCGGCGGAGTGGGAGCCGTCATCGGATTCCTGCCGCAGATGCTCGTACTGTTCCTCGCATTATGCATCCTCGAGGACATCGGATACATGGCAAGGGCCGCCTTCGTCATGGACCGCGTCTTCAGGTTCTTCGGACTGTCCGGAAAGTCCTTCATCCCCATCCTCGTCGGAACCGGCTGCGGTGTCCCCGGGATCATGGCGACCAGGACCATCGAGAGCGACAGGGACAGGAGGATCACTGCCATGTCCGTCACCTTCATGCCCTGCGGCGCCAAGCTGCCCATCATCGCCCTCATCGCGGGAGCGCTCTTCGGCAACAACGGATTCGTCGCACTGTTCGCATACGTGCTCGGTATCGTCGTTATCCTGATGTCCGGCATCATCCTCAAGAAGTGGAGGAGCCTCGCAGGAGAGCCCGCTCCCTTCATCATGGAGCTGCCTCCCTATCACCTTCCCAGCGTACTGAACGTCATCAAAGGCACCCTCGACAGGGGCTGGGCGTTCGTGAAGAAGGCGGGAACCATCATCCTGCTCGCTTCCGTGTTCGTCTGGTTCCTCGCCAGCTACGACCCCTCGTTCAACTACCTCGGAGCCGATGCGACCACCGATTCGATCCTGCAGACCATCGGACAGGCCGTATGCGTCATCTTCCAGCCCCTCGGATGGGCGGACCACTGGGAGCTCACAGTCGGAACCGTCACCGGACTCATCGCCAAGGAGAACCTTGTCGGAACCCTCGGAACCCTGTTCTCGCTCGACGAGGTCGGAGATGCGGGAGAGGAGTACTGGGACATCCTGGCGACATACCTCACGCCCGCCGCGGGACTGGCGTTCCTGGTGTTCAACCTCCTGTGCGCACCCTGCTTCGCCGCGATCGGTGCCATGCACAGGGAGCTCGGAACCTGGAAGGCGACCGGTATGGCCGTGGCCTACCAGTGCTGCATCGCATACATGGTGGCCTCCATCATATACGTGATCGGAAGCCTCATCTGGGGCACCTCCGCGGAGATATCGGGTATCGTCATAGCGATCCTATCCGTGGCCGCCCTGGTGTACCTGCTGGTAGCGAAGGATCCCTTCCTGATCATGGACAAGATCAGGAAGAAGGAGGAGGCTGTTGCGGAATGACCGCCGGCAGCCTGATCGTCCTGGGCTTCGTGGCCCTCGCCGTCGTAGGAGCGATCCTGTCGCTGGTAAGGTCCCACCGTTCGGGCCGCTGTTCCTGCGGATGCGACGGATGCTGCAGCGGCTGCCAGAAGTGCAAGAAGTGCATCGAGATCGAAGAATGAACGACATCGGCGGTGCCGGCCATGCGCCGGTACCGCCCAAACCACTTCCATATGCAGAGTTTTACAATCCAATTTACAAAGATTTTATAATGGAATAATCAATGGGAATATACATCCAAGTATCTAAAAAACGAAATAGATTTACGGTGAGATAAATGAGGAACACCTGCCAAAGATGCAATTATTCGTGGAGTGCCAGATCGGAAACTCCAACCAGGTGTCCGCGCTGCAAATCCACCAGATGGAACAGGAAGGTCATCCGCGACAGGTGCATGCGGTGCAACGCAGAGTGGATACAGCGCGGGGATGAACAGCCCAAGTACTGCCCCGTATGCCATTCCACCATGTGGAACTACGAGAAGAAGGTGTACACCTGTCCCAAATGCGGGAAGACCCGCGCCCTCAGGTCCAACAGCCGTACCGGGCTCTGTCCGGACTGCGACATGTACGTGGAGCGCAGGCAGAACCATGAGGAGCCGCTGCCGGAGAACGCCTCCGGGATCAGACCCATGATCCACCTGTGGGGTAACGGCAAGGGCCTCGCCCTGTACTACCTGAGCAACGGCCGCAACATAGCATTCCTACTCGACCACGGCAAGTACGTCGGGGAGATCAACATCGAGTCGTTCTTCAGGACGCAGGGTCACAGGTTCATCGAGAGGGATATCCTGGAGGGTGCCCAGTACAACACCGTGTTCGCGGCGGCGGCCGAGGCCATCCTTTCGGCACCGACTGTCCCGGAGGACAGGGTCGACGGCATCAGCAACCGTTACGGCATATCGGTCATGGACGCCCGCATCATCGAGATGGCGGAATCCGGCATACCGGCGATCTCCATCTCGCTCAAGCTCGGGATCCCCTACGACAAGGTCAGATCGGTCCTCGACGACATGCCGTCGATGAAGAGCCAGACGTCGGAACACAGGTATTCGAAATCGGAAGATCTCGGGATGCAGAGATTCGAGAACAGAAGACGAATCGCCGAAGTCATGAAAGAATGAGTGGACCTGGCCGGGCTCGAACCGGCGACCTTCGCCTTGTAAGGGCGACGTCATAACCACTAGACCACAAGTCCGTTGATACCCTCTAAGTTAACCACATATAAATACGTAAATCCCGGAAATGCACGGAACTCTGCCACTTCAGTAGGATTAAATCTTTGAAACCAATTCCCGCACTTGAGCGACTGTAGTCCAGTGGTTAGGACGGTGGCTTCCCAAGCCATTGACTCGGGTTCGAATCCCGGCAGTCGCACCTTTCTTTCCACACTTCCGCCGGAGATCCCCGCGGCCTCGTTTCCGAAGTGCCAGATATGCGGATTTCTCATATTCTGCAGTGATGGTCCGGGGACGTATGGGCGACGATGGACGGATATTCCCGCCCGAAAAGTCGGATACAGCGACAGTACCAATAATAAAATAACGTGAGCGTATAGGGAGAGCAATATGGTGCTGGAAATCGACAGTTCTAGAGGCGAGGGCGGAGGACAGATGGTCCGTACATCTGTAGCTTTAGCCACGCTTACCGGCACCACCACGCGCCTCACGCGCATCAGGGAGAACCGCCCCACCAACGGACTCTCCAAACAGCACACCACCGCGGTCAACGCCATCGCCCAGATGACCGGCTCCAAGATCACCGGGAACTACCTCGGATCCTCCGAGCTGCTGGTCGAACCCGGCAACCTCCAGGTGCCCAACATCACCCTGGACATCGGCACCGCGGGAAGCATCAGCCTGGTGGTCCAGGCGACGCTGCTGGCGGCAAGGAACTACAAGGAGAGGTTCACACTGGACCTCAAGGGCGGCACCAACGTCATGTGGGCACCCCCCATCGACACCTATTCCATGGTGCTGTTCCCCCTGATGGAGCGCATGGGCATCCATGCCAAACTCGACATCATCCGCAGGGGATTCTACCCCATCGGCGGAGGGGAGGTCAAGGTCACCCTCGACCCCATGGGCAACATCAAACCCCTAAACCTCGACAGCCTCGGGGACTTCATC
>Ga0256407_10005768_pt1 | contig 19572 bp, 10 predicted proteins | sample RumenRJG_04DNA_FD_193489 | JGI IMG/M metagenome (GOLD analysis project Ga0256407, IMG submission 193489) | Bovine rumen microbial communities from Lethbridge, Alberta, Canada - RJG_04 | ecosystem: Host-associated > Mammals > Digestive system > Stomach > Rumen | place: Canada: Alberta... | reverse complement strand
AAAAAAAAAAAAAAAAAAAAAAACATGACAATAATCCCATTTCTTATAATCATATCAATAATATTAAAAATAACTTCATTACCAAAATGTAAACCTGATTCAATAAAAACAATAATAACAGAATGTACATCAGACTTAAAAAGAGATATATATATTCACAATCCAGAACAATGTGATATTTTCTCAGAAAAAATTCCTCCAAGTCAAAAAAATTTAGATTGTATTTCCTGTGAATCAGGTAAATATATAAATTTTAATATAAAAAATAATAATTTTGAATGTTTAAATTGTCCAATTAATACATATTCAACAGGAGGAAATTTTCGAATAAATGGAAATTATAATGAATGGACAGAAGAAGCAATTTTAAATTTTAATAATGAATGCTTTATTAATGAAGGTAATACTGATAATCATTTTTGTACTTCATTTTATAGTTCTGATTATGAAAGTTTGAAAACTGGAAATGCTTTTTCTTCTGATCAATATGATTATACTTATGTTGCTCAATTATCTAAAAATTTCCATTTAATTAAAGATGGTGAATTAAAATTTAAATATAAAAAAGATACTTTAGTTGAAAATGGACAAAAAACAGGAATTTTTAGATTTTTTATTAATTACTTAACTGAATTTACAGATGATAATTTAGATTCAAATAATAATAATACTAATGATAAATATAAAGAAATTATATATCAATTAAAACCTGGTTATTATTCTTTTTTATGGCAATATATAAAATATGTTAAATCACCTCAAAGTGAGAAATTAAATTTAAAAATTCAAAGTATTGAAGTTTCTGGTATTGAAACTGCATCTTTAAATTGTAAAAAATGTTTAAATGGTTTTTCTAATATTGGAAGTGATCATTGTGAAAAATGTGAAGAAGGAAAATATTATGATAATAAAGAATTAAAGTGTTTAAATTGTCCAAAAGGAACTTTAAGTTTTGATGGTAATGGAATTGAATCATGTGTTCCTTTTCCTAATTGTACTGATAGTAATTATTATATGATTATTGATAATAAATGTAATGTTAATAATAATAAACAAGAAGTTTCTTATAAGTTAATTAAAGATAATTGTATTGAAGTTAATAAGAAAGATAATTCTTTTATTAATTGTTTAAATTGTCTTCCTGGACAATTTTTAAATAAAATTAATGATAATTATTCTCAATGTGATTATTGTAGAGGAAATAGTTATTCTATTGATGGGAAAAGTTGTATTCAATGTGAAGGGAATTTAAATAAAATTTCATATTATAATGCTGAAAGACAGAAAAAATTTAATAAAGAAATTGAAATTATAAATGAGAATGGAGAATTATCAATAAAATATAAGAAAATAAATCCAAATTTAAAATCAAATATTTATTTAATAATTGATAATATAGCATATTCAAAAGAAATAAAAAGTGAAGAATCAATTATTTTAGATAAAGGAAAACATGATATAAAAATAAATAGTGATAATATTTATATTGAAAAAATATCAATTACAAATACAAATGAAGAAGGAGGTGGATTTTATTGTGAAAAATGTCCAGAAAAATTAATGATAAAAAATCCAGATGGAAAAATAATTTGTAAAGAATGTAATCCTGGATTTGAATTAAATGAACAAAAAGGAGATTGTGTTAAATGTGAGGAAAATACTATTAAAATTAATTATGGTAATGAGGAAAAATGTAAAAAATGTCCTGAGTTTACAAAAGCAAATGAAGATAGAACAGAATGTGTTATTTATAATGTTTTAACTCAAAAATCAATTATGCAAAAATATGTTATTAGTAATTATGAAAATGTACAAATTAGTTTATGTAAAATGACACAAAATTTATGTTATTCTTCTTTATATGGTCCTATTAGAGATAAGGAAAATAATTTATATTTTATTTCATATAAAACACCAAAAATTTTTTTTTCTAATGATTTTTCTTATACAATTAATGAAAAGAGTAATAAAAATATTCCATCATATATTTTTTCCCTTACAAAAAATAATAAAAACACAAATGAAAAATTATTAAATAATCTGGGAAATAAAATCTCAAGTATAAAAGTAGTAAAAGAAAATGAAATAAGAGGTGTAATAATAAAATATGAAAATGGTGATGATTGTCAATATGATTTAAATAAAAAAATGGAAAGTTATTTATTTTTAAAATGTTCAAAAGATTCATTAAACAATGATAATATATTAAATTACAGAGCACCAACATTAATAAAAAGAGATAAATGTGATTATTACTTTGAATGGGATGGTAAAGCAGGATGTCCAATTTGTTTATCAAATGAAGTAGATATAATGGCAACTCCTTGTAGAGAAGGAGCAAGATATCAATATTATTCAGAAAATATAAATTGTATTATATCAAATACTACTAATTTATATGGTAATAATATTGAATTTAGTTCTGAGAAATTAATTTTAAATTTTAATAATGATGAAAATATTGCTAAAATTTATAATATTTCATTTGAAAAGAAAAAAAATTTAAATTTAGAAAATGTTTTTTATGTTGAAGGAAGAAAAATTGATGAAAATTGTACAATTTATGAAGATTATGATAGTAATATTCAATATCTTTTAATTGCTATTCCTATTATTTATGTTATTATTTTATTAATTTATCTTTATATTTATTGTAAATATAGAAAAATTAAAGGAGATTATCATAGATTAGTTGAAGATCCTATTGAACAATCACAAACTCAAAGTAATAATGTTGTTATTGAAATGGAAAATAAAAATAAGAATGAAGAAGAAAAAGAAATTAAAAATATAAAAGAAAAAGAAGTTAAAATTGAAGATTTAAAATAGAGATAATTTGTTTTATATTAATTTAAATTTTTAGTTTTTTTAAAAGAGATTTTTTATTGAGTTATTTATTTGATTTAATACTATTGTTTCACATATTAATATTATTTTAATAGGGATTTTTACTATATTTTCATTTTCTTTGTGATAATATTCTATTAATATATTTCCTTTGTAATTATTATAATTGAAAATAAAATTTTTTTCACTTAAAATAAAATTTTCTAAAATTGTTATAATCCACATTAAAATATTTGTATAAAATACTGAAGAAGATGAATATGAATTTATCATTTTTGAAAAAAAATTTATTTCATTTTCTTGATTTTCATTATATTTATTTCTATTTATTTGTTGTTTATTTTTTTCTGTTTGTAATTCATTTTCTAATACATTTATTCTTCTTAATATTTTTGAATATGTGACAAATTCACTTTGAGTATTATATTTTTCTTTTTCTTTTTTTAAAGTATTTATTTCAGTTTCTAATTTTTGGATGTTATTATTTTTATTTGGGGAAAATATTTTTTTATCATCTAATTTTATTAAATTAAATATATTTGAAAGAATAAACATTGCTGCATGGATTAATAAATAAAATAACATTTCTGTATTATTTTCTATTTCCATTTAAAATATAATAAATTATATTATTTGTTATTTAAATTTAAAAAAATAAATTATTTTTTAATTTATAAAGGAAATTTAATATTTTTTTTATTTATTAAAAAATTAAATATTATAATATAAATTCTATTAAAATGTTTATAAATCATATAAGAAATTTTCTAAATTTTGAAAAACAATTTTTAAAATTATTTTAAATTATTATATTTATAACTTATTTTTTATCTTGAGAAAGTGTCTTTTTAGAATTTTGATTTTTACTTTTTTTAATTACCTCCATTTTTTTATTAATAATTTCAATTCCTTTTTCTTGATTTTCAATATTTTGATTAATATTTCCTTGAGATAAATTTCTTTTATTTCCTTTAGTTTTTTCTTTATTATTATCTTTATTATTATTATTTATATTATTTATATTAGTATTATTATTATATTGTTTATTATCAATATTCCTTATTCTAGAATGTAAATTAGAAAAATTTAATTTAGGAACAATTTCAATTTTTTCATTTTTTTCTTTAGGATTTTCATCAATTGTAATAGGAGTAAATGAAGAATCTAATTTATAATCATAATTATTTTGAATATCAGTAGCAGCACTTTTATTTTTATTTTCTATTTCATTATCATTTTCTTCATTTTTACTATCATTTTCAACTTCATTATTCCATTTATCAATTATTCCTTCAACATCAACTCCAGTTTTTTGAACTAATTTTATTAACATTATTAATTGTTCTTGAGTATCTTTATATGAATTTAATTTATTTCTTAATCTTATATTATCTTCGTATACTTCATTATATTTATTATCCATTTTTTCATTATCTTCTATTAATTTTTGAATTAATTTTTTTTGAGCTGAAGCTTTTTTTTCTAATTCTTCTTTTTCTTTTCTCATTTTTTTTATATTAATTTCTAAATCCATTGTTTCATTTTGTTTTTCTAAACTTGAATTAATTATTTTTTTTTCAGAAAGATTTAAAGTATTTATAATATAATTATTAGTATTAATAGATTTAACTGTTTTATTATTATTATTAGATTTATTCATATTATTCAAATTATTCATATTATTCAAATTATTCATATTATTAATATTATTAATATTATTAATATTATTATTATTATTATTATTTGCCTTATTTATATAAGGATTAAGTGTTTTATATTTCATAAATTGACTTGAAGTTTGAAAATTTGATTTATTATTATTTTTTTTATTCAAATTATTTTGTTGAATTTCTGAATTTTTTTCTCCTTGTTGTTTCTTTTTTAAACTTAATTTATTACTATTATTTCTTACTGGACTAAAATTTTTAATTAATCCTACATATCTTGCTAATGAACTTGGATTTATTGAATTATGTAAATTATTTGAATGTTGTTTTTTTTTATATAATTGAACACTTGATGTTGTACTTGTTGGAAGTTTAAATTTTGATCCTTTCTTTTTTATATGTTATATATTTTATTTTACATTATGAAATGCAATGCTTGTTAATTTTAATTTTGGTCTTTCTATTCTATTCATTTTTTTTTGAATTATGATTTTTTATAATTATTTATTTTTTATATTTTTTTTTATATATAATATATATTTAAATATTGCTTCTATGTTTAAAAATTTAAATTTTTAAATATTTAATTAATTTTTCAACTTAATTCAAATATTTTTTTTTTCATTATTTAATATTAATAAATAAAAATAAGTTGATGCAAGATAATGATGAAATTTTATTTTATTCATTCACTCAAACTACAAATAATAGTTCAATTAAAAATAATAAAATAAAGCCAATGAAATGCTCATTTAATATTCAATCTAGTTCTCAATTAAATAATTATTTAATGAATGAAAATATTTATTTAACAAAAAATATTTTATTTTTTCTAATTACTGCTTTAAGACAATTTCATAGAAATTTAATAATATTTTATGAAATATTAAAAAGTCTTTTAGAAAAACTAAATAATCCTTTCAATGATAAATCATTCATATATGAAAAAAATGATAGTTTTTATATAAACCTAATTATAAATGATTATAATAAAGAAATTAATATAATTAATAAAAATTTCGATAATATTTTTACTTTAGAAAATATAGAACATTTTTTATTTTCTAATAATAAACATAAAGTTAATGTTTTATTATATTCTTTTATGGTTACTTTTACATTTTATACTGAAAAAATAGAAAAAATCAAAAGACCCAGAAATGATATTTTTAAGTTATTAGAATCATTAAAAGAAAAGTATATATGTAATTCTGAAACAAGTAAATTATGTGAATGTTGTTCTTGTAATTCTATTATAAAAATTATTTCATATTTAAATGAGTTTAAAGAAGAAAAAAAATCTAAAATGAAAAAATTTGTTAATATATATAAAATAGAAAAAAAAAAAGAAGAAGAAATAAAAAAAATTGATAATTTATATAATAAAATATATAATATTGAGAAAAATATAAATATTTTTGAAAAATTAATACAAAAAAATAAAAGTTTTTCAATTAATATACAAAAAGAATTAAATCAATTTGATTTATATTATAAAAATTACCAATCTAAAAAATAACCTTTCAAAAATTTAAAATTTTTATTTGAATCTAAAAATAATATAATAATATATATATACATATAAATATAATTAAAATAAATTCAAAAAATAATATTTTAATAATAAATTATATTATAACTTTAAATATATAAATATTATTATTTAAAAAAAAATATTTAATTAATCAAATTAACATATGTCAATTCCAACAAATGAAGGAGGAGAAGAAAAAAAAACAACTTCAATAAGAAAAGAATTATTATCAATTCCTCCAACCCCAATCCCAAAATATTTATCTTCAAAACAATATACCCATTCTCAATTATGTGATTTCACATTAACAAAAAAATTAGGAGAAGGTACATTTAGTATAGTACGTTTAGGAATAAACAAACAAACAAATGAAAAAGTTGCAATAAAAGAATTATTAAAAAACCAAATAATAGAAAATAATGATAAAAATCGTTTAGAAAGAGAAATAAAAATATTAAAAAACATTCGTCATCCAAATATAATAAATTTATACAATATAATCCAAACAGAAAAAAAATATTATTTAATAACAGAATATATAGAAGGAAAAGAATTATTTGATTACATAATAAAAAAAAGAAAATTAGATGAATTTGAATCATGTAAATTTTTTCAACAATTAATAAATGGAATAGAATATTTACATAAATTAAAAATAGTTCATAGAGATTTAAAACCAGAAAATATATTAATAGATGAAAAAAATGGTATATTAAAAATAGCAGATTTTGGTTTAAGTAATATTTTTTCTCAAAAAAATAATTTTATGTTAAGTTCACCATGTGGTTCACCATGTTATGCTGCTCCTGAAATGTTAAGTGGAAATAAATATCAAGCTCCTCAAATTGATATTTGGAGTTGTGGTATTACACTTTATGCTATGTTATGTGGTTTTTTACCTTTTGATGATGATAATAATGATATTTTATATAATAAAATATGTGAAGGAAAATTTATTATTCCTAATGATATTTCTTTTGAAGCTTGTGATTTAATTAAAAGAATTTTAAATGTTGATCCTTTAAAAAGAATTAATATTAGACAAATTAAAAATCATCCTTGGTTTAATTTATTTAAAGTTAATGGGAAAATTATTCTTTATGAAGGATTAATTATTCAGAAAGTTGTTATTCCTGTTGATGAAGATATTGTTAATGATATGGAAAAAAGTTTTAATGTTGATAAGGAAGAAATTAGAATCTCAATTATAGGGAATTTATATAATGATATTAGTACAATTTATTATTTGAAATTGAAAAAAAAAATTCGAGAAGGTAAAAAAAGTATTGCTGATTATAAATCAGATTTATTTACTAAGTATATTAAAGATAAATGTAATTTAATGGAAAATTATAATTATAAAATTGAAAATGTTATTGAAATTAGGAAAAATGGAGTTGATGATTTAAGAAGTAGTTTTAATTCTTTTAAAAGGAAAAATTCTCTTAATTTAGAATCAATAACAAATAATTCTATTTGTGATAATAAACAACAGAATTATAATACAATTGAAAGAATTAGAACATCACATTCAATTAGAAAAAATCCAAGTTTTAATTTTACAAATAGATATATGAAAAAAAGTGAAAGTTTAGAAAAAGAAAGATTATTAACTAATAGTTATAGTAAAGAAAGAATTGAAATTAATATTAATAATAATATTAATAATAAAATATTTAATAATAAAAATTCTAATAGGAAACATCAAATGAAATTATATATTACTGATAATATAGATAAGTTAGTTAGTCAAAATAAAAAATTAAATATTAAAATTGAAGATAATAAAGTAAATAATATTAATAAAAATATAAAACCAATTCTAACTTCTAAAGGTTATTTAACAAATTCTTTTAATAAGAAAAATGATTTTCATATTAATAAAATTTTTCAAGGGAATAATAATTTAAAAATTCCAGTTGTAATTAATGATAATAATTTCCCTATTAATTTAAATTGTATATTTTGTAAAACAAAACAATATTTAAAAGATAAATTAATTGAAATTTTTAATCAATTAAAATTTAATTTTAAAAGTAATGGAAAATATTCTTTTAAAGTTGATAAAGTAAGTGAGGGAATTTTTTTTGAAATTTATATACTTGATTCTCAAGAAGTTCCTAATTTTCAAATTATTAAAATAAGAAATAAAAAAGGAACACAGATTTATTTTTCTAAATATATAAATCTTATTCTTGAAAAAATAAACTATGAAAAATAAATAAAACTATTTATCATAATAATTAACAAATTATAAATAATTAATTATAATAATTAATAGAATCTATTAATATATTATTTCATTTAAAACTTTTATTTTTACTCTTAACTTTAATTATATCTTTTAAAAATAAATGATATATATTTTGAATATAAAAATATTAAATATTAATATCATAATCAAAATAAATAATGATTATTATAGATCTGTATTTATTGAAATAATATCATCAATTTCAAATTCTGTTTTATTATTATTATTTATATTTTCTTCTAATTTATTTTTTTCTTCTAAATAATTGTCTAATTCTTCATATTTTATATGAGGAAAATCTGGAAGAACAAATTTAATACTTGAATTTTTTTCAATCCATTTCATCAATCTATACATACTAATAACTTTTTCAGAATAAATTATTTCCTTATTATCTTTTCTAAATAAAATAATCTTATTATTATTTAAAAATATTTTTATATTTTGTTCTTGATTTTTGGAATTATTAATTGTACAAAAACTAATAGAATTAACATTAAAAAAATTAAATTTTTCAATAGTATCTTTAATAATTTTAGTTAAAATTAATGTTTTTTCATCATCTATATCTAAATTAATATTAAATAAAACAATATCAACTTTTTTCTTTTCATTCTTAATAATATCATTAAAATTTAAAGAATTTAATAATTGTGTTTTTGACAAATTATTTAAATATTTTTTATTAATTTCCTCATTTAAATCTTGATTAAATTTCCCATTTAAATCATAATATACTTTCCTAGTATTAATTAAAAATTCTCTTATATTTTTATCATTAAACTCTTTATTTTTTTTAGGGAATTTATAAATTTTTTTTTGTTCTAAAAAATGTATAACTAAAGTAGGATAATCATCTTCTAATCCTAAATCAGTTTTTGTTTTACTTTTAGCACCACCATCCATAAACATAAATATATATTGTAAATCAAAATCTTTACTTAATTTAATTAAATAATTTAAAATTTTATGATAATTTTTTAAATTGAATGCAGTGTCAATAAAAAAAAGAGCAATTGGTGTTACTAATTTATTAATTAAATCTTTATTATTATGACTTAATTCATCAATTGATGAAATTGTATTATAATATAAGAAATCATATATATAAATACTTTTTAATGATAAATCTAAGTAATAATATTTATCATATCTTCTTAAAACTATTGAATTTAAACTAATTGTATCAAACCATATTCCTAATTTTTTTTCTTTTAATATTTTTATTAAAGTTTTATTTGTATTATATCCAATTGATAAGTCATTTCTATAACTTATTAAATTTGAATATTTTTTAAATTTTTTTAATTCATCTTTATATTCTAATTTATCATGGAAAAATCCTATTACTTTTATTTTAAATTGTGGATTGTCCATAAATGAATTTATTTCTTTTTCACTTTTTAATTTTTTAATAGGATGAATTATTTTTCTAATAAATAATAATATATTATATTCTTTAAAAAATGAACTATACTGAATAAATTTATTATGATAAAATAAATATAAAGATGGTATTTTAAATAAAGCAATATTATTTATTTTTAATACATCTAAATTTTTATCTGAAATAAGATTATAAATTTGTATATTTTTTATTATAATTTCATTATCATATTTTATAATATCTTTAAATTTTTGTAAAATATAAGTTTCTTGACAACAAAAATCACACCAAGTTGCAGTAACATATAATAAAAATATTTTATTATTAGAAATTATATCTTTATAATTAAGGATATTAATATCTTTAAATTTTATTGTTAATGGCTTTTTTTCATAACATTTAAATCCTTCTATTAATTTTGGAAAATTATTAATTCTAATAATAAAATTAGAAATAATGATAAAGTATAAAAAAAAATTCATGTTTTTATTTATATTTTTTTAAATAATAATTATTATTTTTTTTTTAATAAACCAGAAACATAATTATAATTATTATCATCTTCATCTTCTTCAATTGCTTTTTCAATATTAGTTGTAATAATATTATGTTTTTTTAAATTATGTTCTTTATTTTTATCTTTTACAGTTTGTAAAATATTATTTAATTTATTAATTTTTTTTTCATTCATTATTTGATCAACTAATTTACTTATTAAATCATCTTGTTCATTTTTATTTGATAAATAATTTTTTAATATATTATTATTATATGTTAAAGCTTGATTTTTTTTCATTGTATTAATTTCTTCATCATTATCTTCATTTTTTAATTTTAATTTTTCTAAAAATTCTTCTTTTAAATAGTCTTTTTCTTTTTGGAAATTTTGAAAATTTTCTAAATGTTTTACTTTTGCTTTTTGTAATTCTTTAAATGCTATTTTTTCATTAAATAAAAAAGCATCTTCTTTATTTTTTTCTATATCATCAATTGGATTTTTTTTCATTTTTATTTGTTCTTTTAATTCTTCATAATATTTTTTCTCTTTTTCTTCTCTTTCTTTTTTTTTCTTCTTTTCATTTTCTTCATATAAAATTTGTTGATATTTAAAAATTAATTTCCATTCATTTTCTTCATCATTTTCATCTTCTTCATTATTTTTAATTTTTTTAACATCTTCATTTAATATAAATTTATTTTCTTTTTTAAATTTTGATTTAACTTTCAAATTCATTATTTGAAAAAGTTTTGAGTAATCTGGATTTTTAAAATCAATATATGATTCAATTTCTTTGTAAAAATAAAAAATAAAATTTTCAAAAGTAAAATTATTTATATCATATAATTGTTGATTTTCATAATATAAATCATTATATAATTTCTTTATTAAATTTTTTTTCATATTTTCTATTTCTTGAATTTTTCTTCTATTCATTTCATCATTCTTTTTTTTAATTAATTCTCTTATTTCTTTTTCTTTTTGTTTTTTTTTATTTTTATAATTTGACATATTTAATAAAATATTTATTTTAATTTAAATAAAATTCATTAATTTGAAATTGAAAAAACTAATTAATGGATGAGATAAAATCATTTATATCACAATATTCAGAATCTTTACCAAAAAAAATAAGAAGAAGATCTTCATTAATACTTTTAAAAGGAGAAAATTTTGATTTATGGTTAAATAATATTTTAATATTAATGCATCAATGTAAATATAGAGAAGCAATTAAATTAATAGAATCAAAAAAAAATTTATTTTATCATTATAACAATTCATGGAAGTATGAAATATATGAAATACACTGTATATTAAAAATAATTAAAAAAAAACTTTTTAAATACCCAAAAGAAATTTTAAATAATAATCCACATCAAAATAAAAGTATTTTATTTTGGTTTAATCAAGTATTTTACATTTTAGAAATATTAATATTAAATTTAAGACCAGATATAAATAAAAATAAAAACTTAAATGAAGAAGAAAACATAAATAGAATAGAATATATCGTTCAAGCACATTTAAAAACTTTATATTATTTATGTCTATATTCAAAATTAATAGGAGAAATCCCTCAATTATGTACTTATTTTGCAATGACTGAAAGATTTAAATCTTATATTTTATATACAAGACAACCTAAAACATTACATTTATTACAAAAGATTTTATTATTAAGAGCAAATATATTAATTCAAAATTTAGACTTTGAAAATTGTTTAAAATATCAAAAATTATCAATGGATATATGTTTTAGAGAATTTTTTTTATTAGTTGATTTTGATACTGGATTAAATATTGATCATTTATCTTGTAGTAAGAAAAATAAGAATTATATTTATAAAAATATTATTAATATGATTCTTGCTTTTTATTTAAGAGGTGTTTGTTTTGAAATTTATGGTAATTTAAATAAATCAATTGAAGCTTATAAACAAAGTAGATGGTTATGTGATAAATTTTTACAATTAAATCAACCTGAATTTTATATTTTTATTAATAATATTGAAAAAAGAGCTTTTATTTATTTTTATATTATAAATGATATTAATGAAGAAATTAAAAATATTAAAGATGAAAAAATAGAAAAAGAAAAAATAAAAAGAAAAAAAATTGAACTTGCAGGAATTGAAGAAAAACAAAATGAAGAAATATTAAAAAAAATATCATCAGGACAATCAACAGTTAATTTTGGTAATTTAGAAAATGTATTAGAAAATATAGGAAATCATCAATTAAAAGATTTAGAAAATGAAAAACATTTACTTGGAAAAAGTAAAAAATCAAAATTTATTTTATCAACAATGACAATGATTAATAATTTATTAAGTGAAGATTTTAATGATATTCTTTACAATATGAAAAAAATAGAAATAAATAAAATGGATAAAAAAATAAAAAGTTCTATTCATAGAAGATTAGAAGATATTGAAAATAATAAAAGTCATATTATTAAAAATAAAAGTTTAATTCCAAATTTAACTTCAAGAAATTCGAATTTAAGTCCAAATAACAAATCAAAATTTATTATAAAAATAAAATCTCCTTCAAATTCTCCTTTAAATAAAAAAAAAGATTATTTATTTAAATCTTTTGAAAATAAAAAAGATAAAAGTCTTATTAAAAAAAAGCTTAATAAAATTAAACATTTAAATTGGAGTTTATCAAAAAATTGTATTGAGAAAAAACTATATTTAGAAAATTTAAGTAGAAAAGAAATTGATTTTCATAAGAAAAATTTATATGCAAAAAGATTTGAAATTGATCCTGATGTTGGTACATTTGATAAAAAAAAAATAAATAATAATGCTGAAAATAATTTTAATTTAAAATTAATTTTTGCTCAATTTCAAGCTCGTCAAAAAACAAAATTAAAATCAATTATAAAAGAAAATTTATTAAATAATAAAATTTCTAAATTACATTTTTCAAACCAAAAATTAAATTATGAACCACTAACTCCTACTTTAAGAGAAAGTTCAAGATCAAAAATGTCTTTTTCTTCACAAAGTTTTATTTTAAATTTAAAAAATAATAAAAGTCAAATTAAAGTTGATAAACAATCAATTAATTCAAGTAATTTTGATATTATTAAACAATTAAATAAAGAAACTGAAAATATTAATAAGTCAATTGCAGTTAAAAATAAACTTTATAAATCATGCTCTGCAGTTTCAATTAAACCAAAAGATAAAATGTTTCATAAAAATTATAAACGTCTTAAAAAAAAATAATTTATTTCTATATAGATTATATAAATAATTTTTTAATTTTTTAATAAATATATCTTTATTTTATTTTATTTTATTTTATTTATATAAAAAAAGAAAAGTTATGATACATTATAAATTTTTAGATTTTAATGAGAATGTAACTCAACAAAGAACGGTAAATATAATAATTATACAACAAAAGTATTTTTTATAAAAATTTTCCTATTTTTTTAATTCATTTATTTATCGAAATATTCCTATTAATTATCAATTTTTAAATTGATTTTATTTAAAAAAAAGAAAAAAAATTAATTCTTTTAAAATGAATATTTAAAGTTTATTATATTTAACATTTTACTTATTTCATATTTTTAATGATTATCTCCTTTGAACTATTCTTTTGATTTAATTTACAAATTTAAAATTTTATTTAAATCAGATATTATATTTTAATTAAATAATTAATATTATTTTATTATTTTAATATTTTTTTACCCCTTTAGATTCTAAATTATGATTAAATTTAATAATCAAGTAATAAACAAAAATTTTTAGTTATTAAAAATAGTCATTAATTATTTTAATTAAATAATTTTCTTTTTTTTTAAATTCATATAATAGACTATTGGGGTAATTTTATATTGATAAAAATATATATTATAAAATATTTTATCTGAAGAAAAAAAATTATTATTATTATTTTTTTTTTATATAATAAAATAAAATTGAATATTTCTATTTACATGAATAAATATCACAAAAAAATTTATTTATTAATATTCAAAAATCTAAAAAGAATTTTAGAATCTTTATCTTTTTGTTTGCGATTACTTTCACTAAACAAAGTTTCAATTTTAGGAAATTTAGTATAAGTTTTATTTCTATAACTATTTATATTAGAAGTAGTTTTATACATATCACAATTAAAAGTATTTTGTCTTGTATGATAAGGAGTTTTAATAGTATTTATATTTCTAGTTCTAAATTTAGTTGTTGATGTTTTATTCATTGTTTTATTATTTTCCTTTAATGAAATTTCAACAGAATTAATTTGTTCTTTTATATTATTTATATCATTATTATCACTATTAATTAAAGGTAATAAATGTTTCATTAAATAAATTAAAATAGAATATTTTTCTTCTTTATTAAAATATTCAAAATTCCCATTTTTAATTTCATCAATATTTACATATATATCTTTTTTATTTCTAAATTCTTCATCACTTATTAAATCATCAATTGCCATATTATAAATATTTATTATTCCTTCAAATTTTTGTTGTTGTAATCTTTCTCTATCTCTTAAACTTTGATATATACCTTTTAAACTCTGATATTCTTTAAATAATTTAGAATACATTTTTTCATATTTTTTAAAATTTTTATAATCAATATTATTATTTTCATTATCACTATCTTGATTTATTTCATCTTCATTAATTCCTTCAATTGGTTCATCTAAATTTTTTTTCATTTTCTCAAATTTTTTATCACAATTTTTAACTATATCTAAATATCTTTTATTCTTTTCTTGTAAAATATGTTCTACTTTTTTATGAGTATTTAATTCAATTTTTAAAGCAAAAATTTCTTTTTTATATTTTTCATTTTCTTTTAATAATTCTTCAATTTGATAACTTTGTTCTTCTAATTCAATTAATAATTGATTAGTAGTTAATTTAGCAATTTTTGAATTTAAATCAAAATTATCTAAATTACTTTGTGCCATATTTTTTTGTGCATTTTTAATATGATCCATCATTTTTCTTTTTAAATTAGTAAATTTATTATCATGTTCAATTTGTACTCTTTTATTATATTCTTTTTCAGCTTTTTTTATTTCTTCAATTTTATTTTCTAATTTTAAAATTGTATCATGTTGTTTTTCATTTAGTTTTAATATTAAATTTGCATTATCAAATTTACTTCTTCCCGTTTCATATAAATTTTTATAATATCCTATTTCATTTTCATATTTTTGTTCTGTTTTTCTTGATAATTCTTTATTGTCTTTTTTTAATTTTATTAATTCATTTTGTAATGTTTCTATTTTTAATTCTTTTTCTTTTAATGAATCTAATAATTCTCTATTTTCATTTTGAATATTTGTTAATAAGGCATTTTTATTAGTTTCTTCACGTAATTGGCCTTGTAAATTTCTTCTTTCATCTTGTAATGAATTTATTTTATTATTTAATTTTACTATTTTTGATTCAAGTGATTTTATTATATCATTCACATTATTTGACATTTATTTTTTTTAAATTTTTAATAATAATTTAATATTATCTAATTAGTTAATCTTTAAATTAATTTTTAATCTAATTATTTTTCTATTTATTTATTTAAATATAATATATTAAAGAGTATGAATAGAAAAAAATCATATTATTTTAGTAAATAATAGTATATATTAAAATAAATTTCTAATTGATTATTATATTATAAAAAATATTTTTTAAAATACTATTTTGATAAAACTCATATTTTTATATTTATTAAAATATAACAAATATAAAAATTTAATAATTTATATAAATGGAAAATAAAACTGAACAAAAAGATCAAAAGCAAAATAACAAATCAAAAAAAAAAGAAGAAATAATAAGAAAACCACCAGTTCCAAGGGTAAAAAGAAGTTCAGAACCTACATTAAATATTGATTACATATTTAGAAGAGAACAATATACATTAAAAAATCAAAAATTAACATTAACATTTGGTGAAATGAGAAAATTAATAAGTCAAGAATTAAAAATCCCAGAATCCAATTTACAAATAAATTATTTAGAAAAAGAATTAACTTCATCAAAAGTAAAAATAAATGATTTAATAAAAGATAATAAAATAAAATTTTTTGAAGTAAAAAAAAAAGTACAATCAACAATTTCAGATGGAATTTTATCATATTCTCATGTAGTAAAAGTAAATAATATAAAAGATGCTTTAGATTTTAATAAACAAATAGATACTTTTTTTTTAGATTTGTGTTTAGAAAAAAATTGTATTTCTGAACCAACTTCATTAGATTCTTATAATGTATCTTTTGCAAGAAATGATTTAGCTTTTGATTTTAATAAATTTTTAACAATATTAAAAAAAACAAATCCATTATATGAAAATATTGAATTTAAAATTGAAATTCCTAAACAAAGTAAAATTATTCATATTCTTGATTCTTCTGAAGGAAAAAATGGAAAAAAATTTAAAAATCCTTCTGCTGAAGAATTTAAAAAAAAATTAGGGAATTTTGTTACTTATAGTGATCTTAAGAGAATTCAAAATATGGAAGGAAGAGAAAAATGGATTGATCAAAAAGGTTTTATTTATAGTGCTGGGCCTGTTAAAAATAAAAATTTATAAAATAATTGATAAAAAAATTTATTATATTATTATATATATTCATTCCTAAATTTAGAAATCAGAAAAAAAAAGAAGTTATTAAAAAATATATAAAATAAAATTATTAATTTTTATTTTTTTTTTAATTTTAAAAAAAAAAAATTATTTTTTATGGAAGATGAAAATATAAATTATATACATGATTATTTTAATATAGTTTTAATTGGTGATGATCAAGTTGGTAAAACAAGTGTTTTAGATAGATATTGTAATAATAAATTTTGTATAATGAAAAAAAAAAATCGTCCAGTTGAAATTTTTATTAAAAAAATAAATATTGATAATAAATTATTTAAATTAAAATTATGGGATACTCAATTTACTGATACTTATTTTAAAATGAATAAACAAATTTATGATAGAGCAGATGCAATCATTTTTATTTGTTCTATTGATAATAAAGACTCTTTATTTCATATTAAAACTTGGTTTGAAACACTTTCTGAAAAAATTGATATTAATTTAAAGGAAAATTTAATTTTAGTTAATAAAATTGATTTAAAAGAAAAAAAAATTACCAAAGAAGAATTAGATAAAATGTCTGAGGAATTAAATGTTAAATATTTTGAAATTTCTGCTATGGAAGGAAGAGGGATTAAAGGAGCTTTTGAGTTTTTAATATTAAATATGATTAAAAAAATTTATAAACAGGAAGGTAAAATATTAGAAAAAAAAGAAAAAACTGAAAATGATGGTTGTGCTTCTTAATAAATAAATTAAAATATTTTTATTTAATTAATATACTAAAAAAATAAAAAAATATAATTTTCAAATTTAACTTATAATTAAATATACATTTCTCATTTAAATATGAAATAAAATTATAAATCAACATAATATAAAAATATATAAAAAAAAACTTATTTAAAAAACATTTTCATAATATTATTAAATTTATCAATTCAATTTCCTCATTATTCTTCTCATCATCATCTTAATTATTTTTTCAAAATAATTGTGATGATATCATTTTTAATTTCATAAAAAATAACATAATATTCTCAATAGAAATGGCTCAATAACCAAATTACCAAAACTCTAAATTTTTTTTAGAAATAATTTTATTTCTATTCTTAGTATATTATAAAAATTTAATAGTAATCAAAATAAATTTTTTGAAATATCAATTTTTTTATTTTTTATTTTTTGATTTTGATTTTTTTAAAATGTAAATTTTTTATTTTTTTAATTTTTTTTCAATTATTAATATGAGTGATAGTGAAAATGAAGAATATGTAAATAATGTTATTGATGATGAAGAAGAAGAAATTGAAGAGAAAAGTAATAAAATAGAAATAAAAAAAAATCAAGTTAAAGATGAGAATATTAATAACATTGAAAATAATAATATTAAAAAAGGAAATTTAGAAAAAGTTGAAGAAAATGAAGAAGAAAATAATAACATAAAAAATTTAAATAAAAATAATTCAAATTATAATAATCAAAAAGATAATGAATTTGGAGTTGATAAAGTTAATGAAAATAACGAAGAAGAATTTAATGAAAATAAAAAAATAGAAAAAGAAAATGAACATATTGAAACATATCCTGATGATATTGATCCAAATGTAAAACAATTAATTGATTTAGATTTTAAAAAAGCAGATAAAAATAAAATAGCAGAATTATTATTAAACGACAATTTATTATCAACAAAACAACAAGATGAAAACATAACAAATCCAAATCAAAATAAAATTAACAATACAAATTCACAAAATAATAAAATCTCAACAATAAAAAAAGATAATAAATATAAAAACATTAATTCAACAATAAAAAATTATATTTCAGGACCAACAAATAAGAGAAATTATCATTATTATGATTATTTAAATAATCCAGAATTAACATCAGATTTTAAATCAGCAACAATAAAAGTAATATCAAAATTATCAGAAAATGAAAAAAATTCAGAAGTAATGAAAATATTATTTCCAAAGGGATTAAAGACAATAAAACAAAATAATAAAACTGATTTTAATGATAAAATAAATCAAGCTTTAATAAAAAAACAAGAAGATTTAGAAAGAATTGCTACAAAATGTAATGATGAATATAATAAAAAACATACTTTTAATCCAATAATAAATAAAAATAATAATGAAAAAAGAAGTTTACGTCAATTTTTAAAAGATGAAGAAAGTCATTTAAAAAAAATGAAAGATGATATTGAAAGAATTAAATTAGATAATGAAAAAAAAATACAAAAAAATGCAACTTTAATTCCAAAAATAAATAAAAAATCAGATAAAATTTTAAGTAAAGTTAATTCAAATAATGAAAATGTTTATAATAGATTATATAATAGAAGAAATCAAAGTGCAATAAAAGGTTTAATTGAAAATAATGAATTAAATGTTATTGAAATAAAAAAAAAAGATTTTAAAAAAAGAGAAATTTCTGTCACGAGACCTAAAACTGTTGTTAGAGAAAAACCTATTCCTAAAAAGTTTTTATTACTTGATAAAGATCTTATTACTAATAAAATTTTTTTAAAGTTTTTTAAAGATAATTTTAATCAAGTTTCTAAAGATTATTTTGAAAAATTAAATGAAGATGATGATGCTGTTATTGAAAATGATAATGAATTAAATTATGTTGATGATAATGAAATAAATGAAATTAATAATTTAAATAATGATGATAAAAAAGTTGAAGAAGAAAAAAATAAAGAAAATAAAGAAGAAGAAAATAAAAAAGATGAAGATAAAAAAGAAGAAATAAAAGAAGAAGAAAAAAAAGAAGAAATAAAAAATGA
>Ga0256407_10005767_pt1 | contig 19573 bp, 11 predicted proteins | sample RumenRJG_04DNA_FD_193489 | JGI IMG/M metagenome (GOLD analysis project Ga0256407, IMG submission 193489) | Bovine rumen microbial communities from Lethbridge, Alberta, Canada - RJG_04 | ecosystem: Host-associated > Mammals > Digestive system > Stomach > Rumen | place: Canada: Alberta... | reverse complement strand
CAATCCCCAATCCACAATCCCCAAAATCTATTTTTTATATATTTTTTAATATTTTTTTAAAAAATAATTTTTTTTTCAATAAAAATGGTTCAAAATTTAAAAAAAAAATTATTTAAATATATTCATTGAAATAATTTTTATTTATTTATATTAAAAAATATTATATCATTAATATATTATTCTTTTACATAAAAAAATAAGAATTTGAAAATATTCTAACTAAAAGTATCCTACTTTAAAATTTTTTATCGTAATGAATTTTTATTTACATAATTTAATATATAAATTTATCATTATCATTTAACAAATATTAAAATAAAAATTCTTAAATTAAAAAATATAAAATTTAATTAATCTATAAATTTAATGGATTTATTCTCATAAAAAAAAAAAAAAAAAAATCCCAAACAAAGTATATTTTCATCTAGAAATAATTTACCAAAAATGATAAAAACAAGTCAAAAAACAATAGAATCTTATATTGAGAAACTAAATTTAGCAGGTTTAAATAATGATGTTGATTTAAATTCATATTTAAATGGACAATTTAATTCAGAAATAAACATAATAAATAAATACTCAGAAAAAAAAAATAATACAACAGATAAATATTCAAGAAAATATTCATTTTATCCTTCATTTCATACTAGTAAAAATTCATCTTTAACACAATTTAAAATTTTATTTCAAAAAAAAAATAAATTATCAATAAGTCCAATTAAAACAAAAAAAAAATTAAATTGTATTTCTCCATTAAGATTAGATTATTATTCATTGAATAATAATAATAAAAAAACAAATACAATTATTCCAAATATAGTAAGAAGAAATCAAAAAGAATTTTTTTTAACTTTATCTGAAAATAATGATTCATATAATTATAAATCACAAAATAATAATGGTTTTTCTATTATTCATGAACATAATAAATATGACTCAGATAAAAGAATTAATTCAAAATATAATACACAAAAAGATTTTTTTACAAATAAAAAAAATATGAGACAAAAAACATTGAATAATCTCTTTAAAAAAGCTGAATTATTTGATTTAAAAAAAGCTAAAAAAAAACAAAAGATAAAATTAATAGGAAAAAATAAGATAAATATAAGAAAAAAATATCAACCTGAAATATTTAATAAATTAATAAATATTTTAAAAGCAAATATTAAAAAAACAAATAATATAACAAAAGAGATGATAGGAGAATCAATAAACTTAAAAAAAATAGATAATAATATTGAAGATATAGAAATGATAGATATGAAACATATAGAAAAATTAAGAAATAGTGAAAAAATTCCTAAATTAGGCTCAACTGGACAAATAAATATGGTAAATAGAGCTTATTCAAATTTAATGGATTTTGGTGATGATTATCTTAAATTAGATGATATTGATTTTTATAAAAGAAAAAATGAAATAATGAAAAAATATCAAAATATTAGAATTAATGCTGAAGTTGAAGAAAAACCTGAAGAATCTGATAAAAGATATAAAATTTTAAATAGAAATAATTTTATTATTAAAAAAAAATTAGATGCTTTAATTAGAGAAACTGTGAAGTTTATTGATATAGTAAATCATAATTAAAAAAAATATTATGTATTTACTTTGGTATATATTTTTATTTTTTATTTAATATTTGTATTTGATAGTAATAATCTTATTAAAAAGTATAAATATTAAAAATTTATTTTATTAAATAATTTAAGTGATAAATTTCAAAATATAAAAATTATTTTTATTAAAAAAATTATGAAAACAAAATGATAAATACAAAAAATTTTTATTATAAAAAAATAAATGAAAGAATCAATTAATGATAATATAATATCTGAAATAAATACTAATATTAATGAAAATGAAAATAAAAATAAGCAAATTATAGTTAAAGAATTAGGTTCAGATATAATAGATACAATAAGTTTATCTCTAATTTCAAAATTTATATTAATAATAAGAATATTAGTTATTTCATTAATATGTATTTTTTTTCCAATGGAAACAATAATTGATATAAAATTAGAACTAATAGAAAAAAAATATTTATTAGAAAAAGTTATTTCATCTTTGAAATTCATTTCATTTTTAGAAAAAGAAACATTTATAAAGTATTCATATTATATTTTCCAAATATTATCATCAAAAGATACAATAATAATTTATATTAGTATAATATATTTTCTATTTCATCCGTTTATTGCATTAAAACTTGTTTTTATAACTAATATAATTTATTATGGAATATTAATTTTTCAAATTTTATTTAAATCTAAAAGACCTTTTTGGGAAATAAAATCAAATTTTTTTTTTTGTGATAATAATTATGGAAATCCTTGTTCAAATTATTTTTTATTCTCATTTTTTTTTCTTTATTTAATCATTTCTTTTAGATTAGTTGATCAAAAGAAAAAAAATTTAAATTTTTTCATTAAACTAATAATATTTATAATATATTTAATTATTGTATTATTTCAAGGAATAATATATATAATTAATTATATTTATTATATTTATCAATTAGTTTTTACTTTATGTATATCTTTTGTATTAATTTGTGTAATGATTGATTTAGATAATATTATACATAATTTTATTTATAAAATGTTAAAAAATGTTTATAAAAGTAGACAATATAAAATGAAAATTTTATTTTATGTTTTAGGAATGGTTATTTCTGCAGTTTTAATGTTATATTTTATTCAAGATGATAATTTAAATCAAGTAAAAGAAAATTTAAAAGGAAGTGGAAAATGTTCATTTTTTAATTTAGAATATTTAGGAATTAAAAAATCATTTTTAAATATAGGTAATGTTATATTTATTGTAGGAGCATTTTGGGGAACATCTTTTACTTTAGAAAATAAAATTAATAAATGGTGGAATGATAAATTAATAATTTCATTATTCAAAGTATTATTAGCAATAATAATTAACATTCTTTTTATCTTTTTGAATTCATTATTTTCTTCATTAACTTTTGAAATTATCTTTTTAATTAATTGTTTTAATTATTTTATAAGAGGTTATTTAATTTTTGGTTTTTTACCATATTTTTATGAAAGATTCATTTTGAATAATTTAAATAATGAAATAAATAATGATATTGATATATTTACAACTTCAATTTTTTCTCAAGATGAAAGTAAAACAATGAGTGATTATCTTGTAATTGATTATAATAAAAAATTAATTAATAATCAAGAAGATAATAAAAAAAAAAAATTATTAAGTTCTTTAGTTGATGATGTAAAAAAACATTCAAATGATGAAGGTTTAGAATTTGTTTTAAATAAAAAAGATGAAAAAGATGAAATAAATGAAAATTTTCCAAATCTTCCTTTATTTAAAGAAGATGAAAAAGAAAATAATAATTAAAAAAAATAATTTTAAAAATAAATTACAATATTTTTTAATATTGTATTCATATATCTAATTCTTTTAAAGCTTCTTCTAAAAAATTATTATTATTTAAAGGAACTTTATAAAAATTAGCATCATTATATTGATCATTATCTAATTCATCAACAAGTAAATTTCCAGTAGAATTTCGAATATCTTCAACTTTTTCAGAACTTTTGACTTCATCAACAAATTCAAAATCATCAATATTAACAGAATTAGTATTTTGATTATTATCTTTATCAATATTAAACCAATTATCATTATTTATATTATTTTTATTATCATCTATAAAGAAATTATCATCTTTATTAAAAGGATTTGAATTTTTATCATTTTTATCATCTTCTTTTTCTTTAAAATCAAAATCTTCATCTTCTTGTAAATTATTTTTATCACATAATTTAGTTTCATATAATCTTACAATTTCACTAACATTATTTTTAAAAAATTCATTCCAATCATCATTAACATATTTTTTCATTGATTCACAAATATTATTTTTACTTGATGTACTTTTTCTTTCTTTATTTTCATTTGTTAATAATTCATTATTATTAAATAAACCAATTTTATATCTATTAAATAAATCATTTCCTTCTGTTTTATTTACAAATGATATACTACCTTCTCTTGATCTTGTAAAAATTGATAATGGTATTCCTCCTATAACTGAATTTATTTTATAACTTAAACTTATTAAAAATGGTATATAACCATGTGATATTGTATTATTTGATGTAAATTTAAATTTTTTTTCTTCATTTTGTAAAATATAATTTTTAATTATGTTTATTATTTGAATATTTTCAAATAAATATTGAGAAAGTTCTATATGATAATTTCCATCTTTTAAATAATTTTTAAATAGAGATAATAAGGATAATTGATATAAATTATTCCATTCATATTCAAATAAATATTTAAATGATATTGGAAAGAAATTTGATTTTATTAATAATTGATCATATTTTATACTTATATCAATAAAATAAGGAAATAAAGATGTAAAAAAATCAATTATTTTTATTCTAAAAATTCCTAATGGTTTAATTTGTGATTCATTAAATACTGTTGGAATTGAATTTAATTTTGATATAGTTTCTTCTTTTTGATTGAAATTTCTTATGAAAATATCAAAAAAATTAAAAATATTTTCACTTAAATTAGTATGAATTATATTTTGATTATCATTTGAATCTAATTTTGGTTTTGTTATATTTTGAGAATTTGATATCATATATGTTAATAATGATAATATTTCAGAATAATTACTTTTAATTTGTAAATTATTAATATTTTCTTCTGAATTTAAATCAATATTTAAATTAGAAAATAATGTATTAAAAAATCTTCCATTTTCCATTATTTCATTTAATAATGATTTTGTTTCAAAAATATCAATTAACATTAAAACAATACTTGAAATTTTTTCCCTTTCTCCATTTATTTTTAAATGTGAAAATATTTTTTCAATTAATTCATTTCTAATATTAAAAAGTTCTTTTTTATTATCAGTATTCTCATTAGAAGATAAAGGAGAAAAAGAATCTTTATCATGAAAATAATTTTCAAATAATAAAAATTTAGATAATAAATCAGCAATTGATTTTCTATAAGAATGATAAATAAATTTTTCTAAAATATCTTTTCTTTCATTATAAAAATAATTAATCAAAGTAATTGGTTTTTTATTAAATAATATAATTAAAAATTTTGAAAAATAACCTGCAAGAACGTAATTTAATTCTGAATCAGTTTCAACAAATGAAAGAAAATAATCTAATAATTCAATTCTATTTGATGGATAATCATTTTCTTTTTTTAATTCTTCTTTAATTTCATTTTCTTTTTCTTTTTTTTCATTTTTATCCTCATTTTCTTTTTTTTCTTCTTCTTCATTTTTATCTTTATCTAAATCTGATAAAATATCATTTATATCTTTACTTAAAAAATCTTTAGAAGTATTTTTTTCATTATTCATTTTTTCTTTTTCATTTTTTTGTTTTAATTCTGGATTAGTCATAAGAAATAAATCAGAAATATTTTCAATATCACAATTTAATAATTCAGATGCAACAAAAGGAAATTTATGTCCTTTTAATTGATCATCTTCTTTTGGTTCAATTATTATATAATTTATTAATGATTTTATTTTATCTTTTGATAAAAATTTTAATAATTTTGAATTTTGATTTTTTAATTCTTGAATGAGCTCTTCTTCAACTAATAAATCTTCTAAAGTTGAATTAGGATCATCCAATTTTTTTTCAATTTCAATTGATGTTAATTTCATATTTCTAAATGATAATCCAGAAAGAAAACCTAAATTTCCAAATAGCATTTAATAAATATTAATATTAAATTTTAAAATATTAATAAATTAAATAATTAATACTTTAATATTTTTATTTATATTTTTTGTTTACTTTTTATATTTTTCATTTTTAATATCTTTTATATATTTAAATCATTTAATTGATTTCATTATATTAATTAATCATATATAAATAATAAAATAAAATCATTTATGTAAAAATCATTTTTTATTTTATAATCTATTAGGATTAAAAGATTAAATAAAAAATGTTTTATAATAAATTTTTGGTTAAATAATTAATAAAAAGGAATTTATTATCCAAAGGGAAAACAACCTTAAAACTTGATATAATATTTATTTATTATCTTATATTTTTGAAAAAGTAATAAACAAATAAAATAATTAATTTACCCATTTTGTTAATTATTTAAATTATTTTTTATGAAAAAAAAAAAACATATATCTAATAGAAAAATGAGACAACTTTCCTTAAAATAAAAAAATTAATTTTTTTGAAAAACAATATAAATCGTCATTTAAATAATTTTTTTTATTCACAAGATACAAAGATGGTAAATTTCACAATAGAACAAGTCCGTGAAATTATGGACAATCAAGATAACATAAGAAACATGTCAGTTATTGCACATGTAGATCATGGAAAATCAACATTAACAGATTCATTAATAGCTCGTGCAGGAATCATAGCTCAAGAAAAAGCAGGTGATACTCGTTATACAGATACACGTAAAGACGAAGCTGAAAGAGGTATTACTATTAAATCAACAGGAGTATCATTATATTATGAATATGATGTTAAAGGAACTGGTACTATGGATAGATTCCTTATTAATTTAATTGACTCACCTGGTCATGTTGATTTCTCTTCTGAAGTAACTGCTGCTTTAAGAGTCACTGATGGTGCTTTAGTTGTTGTAGATTATGTTGAAGGTGTTTGTGTTCAAACTGAAACTGTTTTGAGACAAGCTCTTCAAGAATTAATTAAACCTGTTCTTATGATTAATAAAGTTGATAGAGCTTTCTTTGAATTAAAACATGATTCTGAAACTATTTATCAAAATTTCTCTAGAGTTATTGAAAATGCTAATGTTATTATTTCTACTTATCAAAATCAAGATATGATGGGTGATTTACAAGTATATCCTGATCATGGTACTGTTGCTTTTGGTTCTGCTTTACATGGTTGGGGATTTACTATCACTACTTTTGCTAATATGTATGCTGCTAAATTTAAAACTAATAAAGAAAGATTATTTAATAAATTATGGGGTGATAATTATTTTGATACTAAATCTAAAAAATGGAAATTTGAACCTGAAGATGAAGATGGAAATGAACTTAAAAGAGCTTTTTGTAGTATGATTTTAGATCCTTTACTTAAATTATCTAATACAGTTGCTAGTGGTAAAAAAGAAGTTTACAATCCATTTTTAGAAAAATTAGGAATTCAATTAAAAGGAGATGAATTAGAACTTCAAGGAAAACATCTTATTAGAAAAGTAATGCAAAAATGGATTAATGCATCTGAAGCTTTATTAGAAATGATTATCCTTCATTTACCTTCACCTAGAGCAGCACAAAAATATAGAACACTTTATTTATATCAAGGACCAAAGGATGATGAATGTGCTAAAGCTATGATGACTTGTGATCCAAATGGTCCAGTTATGATGTTTATTTCAAAAATGGTTCCAACTTCTGATTCAGGACGTTTTTATGCTTTTGGAAGAATATTCTCAGGTAAAGTTACTCAAGGAGAAAAAGTTAGAATTATGGGACCAAATTATAAACATGGTAAACAAGAAGATTTATATGAAAAAAATATTCAAAGAGTTGTTCTTATGATGGGAAGAAAAGCTGAAGATGTTGTTGATGTTCCATGTGGTAATACTTGTGCTCTTGTAGGAGTTGATCAATGTTTAGTTAAACAAGGTACAATTTCAACATCAGCAAGTGCTTGCATTATTAGATCAATGAAATATTCAGTATCACCAGTTGTCAGAGTTGCAGTTAATGCTAAAAATCCAGCTGATCTTCCAAAATTAGTTGATGGTCTTATTAAAATGTCAAAAGCAGATCCTTTAGTCCAAGTCATTAATACTGAAACAGAACATATTATTTGTGGTTGTGGTGAACTTCATCTTGAAATTTGCTTAAAAGATTTAGTTGAAGATTATGCAAATATTGAAATTATAAAATCAGACCCAGTAGTTCCATATAAAGAAACTGTAACTGCTTTATCAAGTCAAACATGTCTTGCTAAATCACCAAATAAACATAATAGACTTTTTGTTGTAGCAGAACCATTAAAAGATGAATTAGTAGTTGAAATTGAAAAAGGAGATATTAAACCAGGTGATGATGCTAAAGTCACAGCAAGAACTCTTATTGATAAATATGAATGGGATCAACATGATGCTAAAAAATTATGGGTATTTGGACCAGAACAATCAGGACCAAATTTCTTAGTAGATCAAACAAAAGCAGTTCAATATTTAAATGAAATTAGAGATTCAATGGAAAGTGCATTCCAAAATGTAACAAAAGAAGGAGTTTTAGCAGAAGAATCATTAAGAGGAGTAAGATTTAATATTTTAGATGTTGAATTACATCCTGATGCCATTCACAGAGGAGGTGGTCAAATTATACCAACTGCAAGAAGAGTTTATTATGCTGCTGAAATGACAGCAACTCCAAGATATCAAGAACCAGTTTATTTATGTGATATTTCTACTCCAGGTGATGTAATGAGTGGTGTTTATCAATGCTTCTCTCAAAGAAGAGGTGTTGTATTTAGTGAAGAAAGTGTTCAAGGTACTCCTTTATTAGTTGTTAAAGCTTATTTACCTGTTGCTGAATCATTTGGTTTTACTGCACATCTTAGAAGTTTAACTTCAGGACAAGCTTTCCCACAATGTGTTTTCTCACATTGGGATATTATTAATCAAGATCCATTTGATGTTAAAAGTAAAGCTTATGAAATTACTATGCAAATTAGAAAGAGAAAAGGACTTAAACAAGAGTTACCAGTTCTTGCTGATTATATTGATAAAATTTAAAATTTTCAATAAATATATATTATTTCCAAATTAATAAAAATTTGACATATTTTTTGAATTTTATTATTTTTTATATTAAAATTAAATATATAGTTAAAAATTAAATTTTAATGAGATAAAAAATTCAATCATAAAGGTTATAAATTTTTTTTAAATTTTAAATATTTAAACACTTATTTTAAAGTTGGTAATCTTTCCTCATCTTTAATTGAAGTCATTATATTTGAATTTTGATTTTTTAAAGATGATTTAAAATTAATTACAGTTGAAATATTATTATCTTTAATTGGATTAACTGGAAATAAACATTTTTGAGAAATTGAAATTCCTTTTGATTTAAGTAAACTTCTTCCTCTACTTCTACTAAGAATATAATTCTTTTCATATTGTTGTAATTTTTTTTCTTGTATTAAACAAACATTTTCTAATTCAAATTTATCTTGTTTTAATTTATTATTCATATCATTTAATTTTTTTATTTCTTCTATTAATATTTTATTTTTATTATTTAAATCCATAAATAATTTTGAATTACAATCATTTACAAATTTTGATTTTTTATCTTTACAAGCTAATTGATATTCAAATTTTTTAGAAATTTGAATTATGTTTTTCCTCATTTTTTCAAGTTTTGATGAAATTCTTTTTTTTTCTTTACTAATTCCATCTCTTTCAGTTATTAAATTTGAAATTTCTGAATCTTTTTTATTTAATTCTCTCTTTAATTGTTCTGATTCATTTTTTATTACATCAAATATTTCATTTTCATTTCCATTTTTATATATATTTAATTGTCTTTCCATATCCTTTATAATTGTTTTATATCTTTTTATTTTCTTTTCTTTTTCTTCATTATCTTGTAATAAGAAAGTAATATCATTTTTTAAATCATTTATTTGATTTATTAAATCTTTTTTTTTTAAATTTCCTGGCTCAGTTTGATTTAATTCTGAATTTACACTTTCATCAAAATCTTTTTCAGTCATTTGATTTTGTTTTTCATATAATTTATTTTTTAATTCAAGTTTCCTAATAATAAGTAAAAAAATTACCATTTCTAAGCATAAACATAATTAAATTAAAAATTTAAAATACATAAAAATAAAAAAATATAATTTAATTAATCAATAATATAAAAAAATTATAATATAAAATAGAATTTTTTTCAATTAACAAATTTGTTTATTTTTTCTTTTTTCTTTTTTTCTTTACTAAAAATAGGATTTATAATATGAAAAGAGCAAAGTAAATCTTCATTAATACTTAAAATTCCACCATTATTATCAAATTCTCCCATATAATTAGGAGCACTGAATATAGTAACTAATCTCATATCAGAAAAAAATTCATAACCTTCTTCAACAACTTGATGTGCTCTACAAATTAAATCTAAATCATTATTTTCACAAAATTCTCTAACAACATCTTTAGAAAAAGTATAAGAAATTCCTCTTTCATTAGTTCCCCAACAATCAGGTAATTCTTCAGAAGGATCACTCCATACTAAATCACATAAAATTCCCTCATCTGGAATATCAGTTGGTCTTCTTATTATTTTTAATTCTTCTACTTTTTTTAATCCATAAGCTAAACCACCATGCATACATAATATTCTACCTTCAATTAAAGCTGTTATTGGTAAAACATTAAATAAATTTGTAAATAATTTAAAAATTTTTATTGATGTTCTTCTTTTACATTCATCAAAAAAACCATATTGTCTATTTACTACTTCACTTTCATGATTTCCTCTTAGTAAATAAATTTTTTTTGGATATTTTATTTTTAATATTAAGAGAAGTAATATTGTTTCTAATGATTGTTTTCCTCTATCTACGTAATCTCCTAAAAAAAGATAATTTGTATTTGGAGGATAATTTAATATTTCAAATATTCGTAATAAATCATAAAATTGACCATGAATGTCACCACATATACATAAAGGAGCTTTTAATTCTATTAATACTGGGTCGTTTAATAGTAAGTCATATGATTCTTTTATTATTAATTCACAGTCTTTTTCTTTTATATCTAATTTTTTTGTAAAGTTTGATTGCTTTAATGAAATTAAACGATTGTAAAGTTGGTCTATTTTCTTCATTTTTATTTCTTTTTCTATTTGCTTTGAATCTCTCTCTTCGTTTTCTGAATTACTTTCATTTTTACTATCCATTTTAAATAAGAATAAATAATTAATTTATTTGATGATAAATAAATTAGTAGTTTTATAACTTTTTTTATTTTAAAAATTAAGTAATTAAAAAATGAATTATTCAAATAAAATAAATATTAAATTATAAATTAACAATTATTTTAAAAGAAAAGAATTATAATTTTCAGATATAATTTTTTTTTTCATTTTTTCATATTTTTATTTAAATTTTTTATATATATTTTAAATATTAAAATATCTTTTTCTTTTTATTTTATTTTTTATAGTTTATTTACTCTTTTTATTTTTTTTATTTTTTATTTTTTTTATATTTTTAATAATATAATTTATTATTTTATTTAATCATTAACCTAATTTCTAATTTTTCTGAATTTATACATCATTTATATAATTTGCATCTTTTTCATTTTCCTTTGATAATAATGCCATTCTCTCTTCACTTAAACAACTCTCATCCACTGTATTATCTACCATATATTCAGTTGGAGGATGATAACCTTGAAAATTTAAAATTTTTTTATAATGAGGTTTATCAATATGAGGATAGAGGAAATATATTTCTTTAATGGGTTTAAAAAATAATTTAAAAATATATTCTCCAAAAAAATAAGAATTGATAACTAAAAAAATAAATAAATTAATAACTAATTCTTTTTCTAAAAATAATGATGAATTTGAAATAATATAATATGTCCCAATACAATTTATTATTAAAAAACTATGTAAAATTAGAGGAAAATATTTTTGATTTATTAATGTTTTATAAATAAGACTACAATTATAACATATATAAAAAAATAATACAAAATCAATTATTAATATTTTTGGAGTATCATCTCTATAATAACTTACTATAATCGTTAAATAAATTAAAATAAATTCTGTAGAATTTTTAATACTTAATAAACAATCTTTTATTATTATATAAAAGGATAAAACTAATAAAGGATTTTTTATCATTGTAAAATAATCATCTAAAGTAAATTCAGGTTTTATTTGAATGTTATTTAATATTTGATGAATTAAATCTAAATAAATTATAAAATTTAATGTATTTCCTAACGCAAATCTCTCACTTGAATGAATAACTGAATAATTATTATAAAATAAATATAATTTCATAAGTAAATAAATTATCATAAAGAAAATCAAAAATAAAATGATAAACTTATATGGAGAAAGTAAATAACTGTAATTTATAATTTTGAATTGTATTGAATTGAAAATAAGAAGAGAAGGTAAAATTAAAATAAGGAAACCTATTAAAAAATATATTAGATCTAAACAATAAGAATTAGTGTTTAGAAAATAATATATAAAACAGAGGAAATTATTATATTTTGTATATAAATTTTCTTTTTCACGTATTTGAAATATTTTTTTCATATTTAAAATATATTTTTAATATTTAATCATTTAAAAGAATATTTAAAATAAAAAGAAATGTAAACTAAAAAAATTTAATGTTTAACAAATAAATTATTTAATTATTTTTTATTTAGTTCTTTAATATTTTATTGTAATTATATAAATTATTTAATAAATATTTATTTCTTTTATCAAAGTAAATATAATAATTATTCTATATCAAAAGATATTTATATTAGATTTTTTAATCAATTAAAAATAAAAAATTGAAATGAAAATTGGAAAATATGACCTATTAATAAAATTGTAAAAAAATTAAAAAAAATAAAAGTAAAAAAGAGATTATTAAATTTTATTATTATCATAATTCTTTTTCTTTTTTTAAACTAAAACACATTTAACAATTCTTTTAATATAAAAAAATTCTAATGAAAATAAAGAATTAAAACTAGCAAAAAAAAGGAAACTTCTAAAATAAATACAAAATAATTATTTTTGTCTATATTTTCATTTTGTCTATATAAATTTTACAACAATTTTGGTTCTAGAAATTTTTAAAAATTATTAAATTGTTTAAAAAAATGTTTAATACAAACTGCTTAATTAACATCTTCATGTAGAAATTCTTAACAATGGAAAATTTATGTAGATCAGGAAATACCCTTGAGAACATAAAGAAAGAATAGATAGCTAAAAATAAAGAAGTAATAAAAGGTTATGTTGATTTAATAAAAGGATATAGAAAAGATTTTTCAGAAAGAAATTAAAAAAGTATGGATGATTATGAAACAATTTAATATAAAAATTGAAGAAGAAATGTGAGATATAAATTTTGTTTTATTTGATACTACTTCTATTGTTTTTATTACAATTTCTAAAAAAAGAAATTTATAATATTTTTGATTTAGATGAACTAAAAATGAATATTATTACTGTTGATAAAGAAATGGAGTTGATTCTATATCTGTTTATGAAATAATTCAATATACTGATGTTTTGAGGAAACATTTGAATATTTTTAATGATGAAGATATATTATTAATATTTCTATTGGATATAAAAAACAATATTAATTATTATATTTAAAAATTATTTTTAATTTTAATTTATAAATGAAATTTAAATATAATTCAAAAACTTTTATTGAAATATTTGAAAATCAATTAAAAAGTGGTTTATATATTAATGGTAGACCTTATTTAGTCAATTCAAAAAATATACAATTATTTATTGATTTATTTTCAATTTTAAATATTTCAATAAATATTATTACCTTAAACAAAAAAAGGAAAATATTTAAATTAAGGAAAATATTATTTGAATCAATAAAATTGTATAAGAATGAAAAATTCAATATAAAAAATATAAATCATGAAAAAATAAAAAAAATAAACAATAATCCTTTAATTATAAAAAAATTATTATTATTTCCAATAATTATAATAATATTCATTTCAATTATTTTTTTTCTAGATTTTCAATCAATACAAACAAAAATAAATTCTGAAAATTTATCGAGTATAAATTCTTTAAAAAGTGATTATGAAATTAATAAATGTGAAATAAATGGAAATTTTTCATCTCTTCATTCTTATTGTGATAATTTAAAAAGTCAAATTAATATTCTAGAAAAAAAAACTCCAACAGTTTTAAGTATTTTTTTTATTTGGATATTAGATATTTTAAATAGTATATATGCTGCAATGGGTATAAAAAATGTTTTAATTACTACATTCTTTATTTTTATTATTAAAAAATTTATGTAGATTTTAATTTATAATTCAATTAAATTTTATTTACAAATAATTAATAAAATATTCTTAATAAAATTTCTAAATAATAAAATTAATATTTCAAAAATTATTATTTTTATATTAATTATATATATGACAAGTGAATTAAATGATGATGAAAGAACAATAACAATTACAAAAGAAATAATAACAGATGAAGAGAAACTTTTAATATCAGAAACAATAGAAAAAAAAAAAATAGGTGAAATCAAAAAAGAAGAAGAGGAAAAATTTACAAATCAAAACCCTTCAAAAAATTATACATTATCATCATTTTTAATTCCACCTTATATTCCAGAAGATTCAAAATATTATTCTCCAGATTCAAATGAAGAATGTTTCACTCTTCGTTTTGATGAAACTAATATGAATTTAGCATGTGGATATTCATCAGGTCGTCTTGGAGTATTTAAATTAAATAATAAAGATACAACTAATAAAAAAAATATAATATTTACTGAATTATCAGAATTTCCAATTACATGTTTAAGATGGAAACCTCATAATAGAACAATATTATTAATTGTTACTGCTGATGGAATTATATATGAAATTCATTCAACAAGTGGGAAAATATTACAAAAATTAGAAGAAAAAAATAATCCTTTAATGTGTGTTGATTACTCAATTGATGGTAGTTTATTTGCTACTGGAGGTAATGATAAAATTGTTAAATTATATGATGATTCAACTAAAACTTTAATTTCTAAATTAGAAAGTAAAAAAAGTAATATGCCTGAACATTCAAATAGAATTTTTTCTGTTAAATTTAATCCTAATAATGAAAATATGTTAATTAGTGGTGGTTGGGATAATACACTTTTATTTTATGATATTAGAGCAAGAGAAGTACAAAATTTTTCATATGGTGCTCATATATGTGGTGATGGTATGGATATTAAAGATAATTATTTATTAACTGTCTCATGGGAAAAAAAAGATCAAATTCAATTATGGGATTTAAGAATGATGAAAAATCCATATATTTTTCAAGTTGAATTACCGAATGAAAATAAAAATCAAATTAATGATATTAGTTATTTATATTCTTGTAAATTTAATCCTAAAAATTCTACATTTTGTATTAGTGGAAGTAATAAAAATCTAATTAGAATATATGATTATAAAAATTTAAAAATAAAAGAAATTTTACCTGTTTGTAATGTAGATAATATGGATTTTGCATCTTATTGTTGTGATTATACTTCAGATGGAAAAATACTTTCATATGGTTGTGCAGATTCAATGGTTCGTTTAGTAAATATAAAATAAAAATCTAAATTAATTTTTATTATAATATAAATTAAAAAATTTATTATGGCAAAATATAATTAATATAAATTTTTAAATATCATTTTTTATAAAATTTATATTTATAAAATTATAAAATAAAATGAATGCAAGTCAAAGTAAATTTAATCAAAGTCAAAGTCAAATGCGTAGAACAAATCAAACAAATCCAGGTGAATATGGAGCAACAAATTTAGGTCAATTAACACAAACAGGAAATAATTTTGGAGCAACAAATTCTGCAAATGCAGCAACTTTAAAAGGAAAATTAGCAAGTTTAGAAGAACAAATTCAATTAGTTGCAGATGAAATGAATACTCATAAAAAAGATGTTGTTTCTTTAAAAAATGAAAAAGATACTTTACAAGAAATTTTAAAAATGAAAACTCATGAAGTTAAAAATACTTTATTACAAGAATTAAATAAAGTTGAAGATGAAATGAAAAGACATTTTTCTCATCAAACTTCTGAAAATAGTAGATTACAACAACAAATTACTTCTTTAAAAGCTGAAAAAACTGCTCTTCAAAATCAATTAATTGCTTTACAAAGAAGAATTTCTGATTTAGAAATGCAAGTTGGAACTGATGATGTTAAATTTTAAAATTATGTTTATTTTTTATTTGAAATAAGTTTTAATAAGTTAATCAAGTTTTAATAAGAAAATTAAAAAAATTTTTAAAAAAACTACTTTTATTTTTTATGTTTTTTGAAAGTATATTTTAATAAATATAAAAAAGAAAAATTATAACGATAAAGTCTAAAAAAAAGATTAAAAGAATATTAAAATGAATTTTAATATTCATTTATAATTTTTAATTTAGTGGTTAAAAAATTAACATATTAAAATTATGTAAACAATTTATAAAATTATTTTGACTATTTATAATATTTTATCTAAAAAAAAAATTTAATATATGATAGAAATTTTGATATTTTAAATTAAATTAAAAGTATTATTTTTTTAATATACAAATTATATAATAATCGATATTTTATTTATTTTTATATATTTTTTCACATCATTTTTGAGTTTTAAAAAACTCATGATATATATATATAAATAATGAAATTAAAAATTTTTATATATACTGATTATATCTAACACTATTTCTTTTATTTTTATCTGTAAAACTTAAATTATAATCATTTGATTCTAAATTAAAAGATGAATTATTTATTTTATTTAAACTATAATTTATTTTTCTTGAAGGATTATAAGTTGATGAAAAATATTTTCTTAAATTGTTATCTCTATTAGAAAACATAGTATTATTAAATGTATTTACTCTTTGATTATTCATTGAATTATTATTATTAGAAAGTTCATTTATTTTCATTTTTAATAATTTAATTTTTTCTCTATATTCATTTAATTTATTATCTTTTAATAAATTTTGTTGATAAAATTCTTGTTTTTTATGAATAAATATATTATTTGCTTCTGCAATATCATTATTTATTTTTTGGTAATATTGTTTTAATTCACTTATTTGTTTTTTTAATTTCCCATTTTCATCTATTAATTTATTTAACATAATATCTTTTTGTTCAAAATTATCTCTTTCTTCAATATTTTTTTCTACTTGTACAATTTTATGTTGTAAATCATCATAATCAATTTTTAATTTATCAATAAATTTATTTTTTCCGTTAATAATAGAATTTTTTTCTTCTATTTGTTTTTCATAATTATATATAATTTGTTGTATATTAAAATTATCATGATTATAATTATTTATTGATTTATTATCAAAATAATTATTTTTATTTTTAGTTATTTTATTATTATTTAATTGAAATGTTAATTTGTCAATTTCATTTTTATAATTTTCTAATTCTTTTTGATGGTTTTTTTTAAGAATATTTATTTCATTTTCTGAATTCCTTTTTATATTTTCAATATTATGGATTAATTTTTTATTTTCTATATTAATTTTATTATTAATTATTTCTAATTGTTCTATTTGATTTTTTAATTGTAATATTTGATTTTTATATTCATTAACATTTAAATCATTGTAAATATTTCCATTTTGCTTATTTAATTCATTGATTTTATAATTTAATTCTTTATTTTTATTCTCAATTTCATTTTTAGATAAATTAATTAAATTCATTTTATCTTCCATTTGAGATATTTGTAATTTGAATTCTTGATTTTTAGAAAACATTTCTTCTTTTAATTGAAGAAATAATTGTTTAAATTTATTTTTTTCATTATTAATTTTATCAATCTCATCTCTTTTTTCATTTAATAAATTTTTTAAAGTATCAATTTGATTATTTAATGATATTAATATATTTTCAGTTTTTTTACTATCATTAATTTCATTATCATTATCATATATTTTATTATTTTTATCTTCATCATCATTATACAAAGGTTCTTCTTTTATTAAATCACTTATTCCCTCTTCAAGAATTTGTAAATTTTCTTCATTTATATCATTTTCATCTTGAGAAATATTATTAAAGTTTTCATATAAATATTCATTTTTATCATTCATGAAAAAAAATAAAATTTATTTTTCGATTTTCTAATATATATTATCAGTTATTATTAAAGAAAAATATTTTACAAAAATAAAATTTTTGAAAATAAATTTATAAATATGAAATTTAATAATATTTTCTCCTGTTGTTGTATAAAAAAAAAATCAAAATATAGACAAGGTATTTCAATAACAGAAGAAGTAAAAAAAATAATTCATGACAAAAGTGATTTAATAAAACTAAACGATAGTATTTTTCATATTCATAATAATAATTATTTATTTTCATCTCCATTTAGAACAACAGATACAAATTTTTCCAAAAACACAATAACAGAATTATCAAAAAGAGAAAACACAAAAATAAAAAGAAAAAATTCTGAACTTCGTTTAGTACACAATAACAAAATATATGGTTTAAAAGATAAATTACGTTGTTTTTTTTGTGGTGGAATAAAATGTAAACATGAAAATTACTTAACAAACATAAAAAATAACAATGCCTTAAAAGGTTTAAATTCAAATTACATAACAGAAAATATAATAGCATCACAAAGACCAAGTGAAGTATTAATAAATAAATATAATTTAGTAAAATTATTTAAAGAAGAAAATATAGGTTTAATAATAAATTTAGAAAGAGAAGGTGAACATCCTTATTGTGGTCCAAATGCATATCATTTAACTTCATGTGGTTTTTCATATAATCCATCTGTATTTACAGGAAATGATATTTTATGTAGTTTATATGGATGGAAAGATATGAGTACTCCAAGTACTTTAGGATTTATGATGGAAATTGTTAAAGAAATGACTATTATGGTTAAAGAAGAAAATAAGAAAGTTTTAGTACATTGTCATGCTGGTTATGGAAGAACTGGTGTTGTTATTGCTTGCTATTTAATTTATAATAATATTGATTGTAATGTTTATGATATTATTAAGAAAGTTAAAAAATGTAGGAAAAAATGTATTGAGAATAGAATACAAAAAAAATTTTGTGAACAGTTTTATTTGTATGTTTCTCATATTAGGAGATTATTTGATGATAATAATCAAAAAGAAAAAATTGAAACTTTTCTAAGGTTTCAAGAAGAGTTATTATGTGGGGATGAACAATTAAGTTATGGAATAGTTCCTATGTTATTGACTAAATGTCTTGAAAAAATTGTTTTTATTAGTAAGAAATATAATTTAAAAAATATTCATATTTATCAAATTATAAAAGATTATTCTCTTTATAAATTAGGTCCAGAAATAAATGAAATAATAAGAATGTTAAAAGAAAGTATTAATAATGGAAATTGGGAATTATTTAATAAAGTAGAAAATTTAAAAATTATTGTTTCTTTATTATTTGAATGGTTAAGTATTTATGTATTATATATAATAAATCCACAAAGAATGGAAAAAATTTTATCAAATGAATTGTTTAAAAAAATTGAAGATTTAAATAAAATTAAAAAAAATGAATTAAATGAAATATCAAAATTAATAAAAACTAGTTTTTATAGTTATGAATATGAAACTATGTTTACTGTTGCAATTTTTATAAATAATTATCTTCCAGAAAATAATATAGAAAATAATTTATATAAAGAAATGTTAGATGAATTTTCATTAAGATTATTAGGATATGAAATGAATGA
>Ga0256407_10005765_pt1 | contig 19580 bp, 27 predicted proteins | sample RumenRJG_04DNA_FD_193489 | JGI IMG/M metagenome (GOLD analysis project Ga0256407, IMG submission 193489) | Bovine rumen microbial communities from Lethbridge, Alberta, Canada - RJG_04 | ecosystem: Host-associated > Mammals > Digestive system > Stomach > Rumen | place: Canada: Alberta... | reverse complement strand
GCCTATCTACATTAAGATTAAAGGTCTTACACTTGAACAAATTGCTGGTATTCGTACAAAGATTGAAGATGGCACAATTGCTGCTGATGCTGCTGTAGAAGTTGGTGGTTTCAAAGGTAAGTTCATTATGCTTGGTCGTATGGACGCTTGCCCACTTGTTAAAGTTGTAGAATGCTCTGCTGCTAACAAGTCAATCCGTGAAGAATTTGCTGGTGCTGCTTCTGTAAAGATTGGTACTTATACAATCACTCTTGAAGCTGCTGCTGCAGGTAAAGCTGCACAAGAAGTTGTTGCAGACTTCGTACAAACTTCAGTAGATCTTGTTGATGGTTTCGCAAACTTCTTTGATGGTAGTAAGAATCCTATGACACGTGCTCAAAACGAAACTGGTACAGGTAACGTTATTGGTCTTCGTTTATTCAGCAAGTGGATCCAAATGGGTTCATACGAAGTAACAGGTACAGTTACACGTCAACAATTACAAGATCTTCCATTATACGGTGTTGATGCTGTATCTAAAGTTATGGAAGCTCTTCAAAACGAAATTACACAACACATCAACCAACGTATTCTTGAAAGAGTATTCGCTCTTGGTGTTACTAACGCTGTTCAACAAAAGGCTCGTCAAGGTGTAGATCTTAACCTTTACATGGGTAATGGTGGTGCTGATATTCCATTTGCTACTGCATTCCCAGGTGTTCCACACTTCACAGATATCTATGGACACGATCACAAGGCAACTTGGGGTAATGTAAAGAACGCTGAAGTTAATACATCTGCTGAAAATCTTGCAACAAGACAACGTCGTATTATGTCTAAGTTACTTGCTGCTGCTAACTTAATCCAATTAGTAGGTCGTCGTGGACGTCCAACATGGGTTGTAACAAACGGACAAGTTGCTACTGCTTTACAAGATGTTTCTGGTTATGTTGTAGCTCCAATGCTTAACACAATGTCTCAAGCTAACAACCAAAACTTATACCACGCAGGTACAGTTGCAGGTCTTCAAATTTATGTTGACCCATATATGGACTGGAACGACACACGTATCTGTATCGGTCGTAAGGGTGACGGTAACTCACCAGGTGTTATCTTCATGCCATACATTCTTGCTGACACAGTTTCTATTACTGCTGAAGGTACAATGGCTCCTAAGATGTTGGTTAACAGCCGTTACACAATTGCAGAAGCTGGTTTCTATCCAGAACTTCAATATCTTACAATTGCAGTTGGCTCAGCATTCGGAATTATCTAAGATATATATTAAGGCAAAATTCTCGCCTCTATATATTAATCCGATTCGCAAGAATCACAATTGGAACAGTTCGCGAGAACTGTTCCTTTTTTTGTGTTTAAAGTAACAATATTAATAATAAAACTTGAAATAAAAATTTTCAAGTCGGCATCAAAAATTTTATTTTTATTAAATTGTATCTATTAAGCATTATTAGCTTAAATTAAAAGTACAATTATAAGAATATAATAAATATAAAAAAGAGATAATATAATATGGCAATTCCAGTACATTTGCAGCAGTTTAAAGCTGCGGGTATTTACCGTGTAGTTTTTGACCACTCAGCTATCTTAAATCAAGATACACAAATGCTCAGATTAGTTGTAGGTTACTCTGAGAAAGGTCCTTTCAATGTACCTGTGCTTGTAAAAGATCCATACGAGTTCAGATCTATCTTCGGTGATATATCTAAAAGACTTGAAAAACGTGGTATTTATTTCCATCGTTTAGCTTTACAAATGTTACAAGTAAGTCCAATCTTATGTCTTAATCTTAAAAAGTTTGACGGTGAAACAGTTCAAGGTGCTACTATCAGCACAGACTTTAATCCAAAGTTTACTCCAATTGACACTGTAACACTTAATGTTGAAGACATTTACGATACAACTCGTTTCTGGACTCTTGATGCAGAAAAGTTGAATGACTTACGTTCAGTTGAAGGTTCTTTGATGGACCAATACATCAATATATCAGCAACTAACGTTAAAGCAACTTCTTGCACATATTTTATTCGTAAAGCATCAGGTACAAAGGTTTCTGGGTACAATATTACAGTTAATGACTGGTATTCAGATGAAGAAATGCCTGAGTACATGGAACCTTACAAGAACAACTTAATTTCTGACTTCTTTGCAGAAATTTATGTATTCAAAGGTAAATTCGAAGCAAAGCAAGTTCTTGCTTCTAATACATTGAAAAACTACTTCATTGTAACAAACGAACTTGACGAAGAAGGTAATCAAATACTTAAACTTCGTGATAAAGTAATCAATGCTTTCGGTGAATCAGTTGATACACTTGATGCATTATATAAAGATGAAACTGCTGGTGCTCTTGGACACTATATTGGTGCAATCATTCCTTACTTCAAGAATAAGCAAGGTGCATATGCATGTCTTGATGTTGTATTCAATAGTGATATTGATACTCACAACATGATGTTATCTTTCAACAAGGATTTACTTGAAGAAGAAAACGCTGCAAACCTTGACCTTTCTGGACGTATTAGAATACCATCACCAAAGAATCCTCTTAAAGCTAACAAGACATTAAGTGTTGATAAGATTTATGATGGTACTGCAACAACATCAGTATTAGGTAATGTTGGTGCACCTGTTATTGCTGATGTAACATCATTCTATACAAACGTATGGGATCCTGAAACAGAAACTCCATTACAAGACATTTATGTTGGTAAAACTCGTATTGCAGGTACACTTTATGTTAAAGCAATTACTGAAGATATTGAAGTTGAAGCAGGTACAGCTGGTCAAATTGAATTAGCACAAGTTGGTTCTGACCAAACTGTTACAATGACTTTCAATACAAACCAAAATCAATGGAAAGTTCGTGAAGCTGCTCGTAAACTTGGTGTTGTATTTGATGAAGAAGGAAAACCAAAGAAGGGTATCGGTACATACTGGCCATCAGGAGATGCATTTATGGATCCATCAAATCCTCTTGAAGGTCCTCAAAAGGTTATTACTGCTCTTTCTCGTCTTGAACATAAATCAGCTGACGGAACAGAATATACTGATATTGATGAAAACATTAAGCCTGCATTAAAAGAAGTTGAAGTACTTACAAGAATTAAGTATGTTAATACAACTGCAGTTGGTGCTGACGCTGTTTATGGTTCTTCAGTTTCATTCATTGATTTCTGTGACGACAACTGGGAATATGTTGAAGATGCTGAAATTATTAAGGGTGTAAAACAAGCTGCTCTTATCGGTACAGCTCAATATGATACTTCATTACTTAACATTCTTCAAAAAGGCGACTGTATTCTTGCTGAAGACGGTGCTGTTGATGAAAACGAAAACGGTGAAGAAGATGATGAAAACGGATACATTGATAATGTAAATGTTCAAGAATTTGGTACTGTTTACTACGAAGAAGGTGAAGAAGATATAAATGCTGAAAAGGATGAAAATGGTGAAATTATTTTACACCACGCTGGTGATTTCAAATTCCATTACATTCTTATTTCTGCAGAACCTTGGTTATATGAAATTCTTGACCCAGAAACAGGTGCAACTATTAACCGTGCATTAGTTCGTGTTGATGCTGCTCTTAACCAAGAAATTGGTACAATGATTCCACAATATCTTGAAGGTTATACATATAAGAACGACCGTCCACTTGGCACAGGTATGTATCCAAAAGTAAAGTGGCAAGAATTCATTCTTTCTACAATTACTGATTATAAGGGACTTCGTACTGCATTACTTAACAAGTCAGAAATTGATTATCGTTATGTAATTGATACATTCGAATCATTCCCAGTATCTAACCTTAAGAACGTTCTTTCATACTTATGTAAAGAAAAGCAATCTGCATTCTGTATTGCAAACTTCCCATCAGTTAAGAACTTTATTAAGTGTCCTTACACATCATTCACAGACTCTAAGGGTGTATTTAATGTAGAATATGTTGTTAAAGGTTTCAATAAGAAGAAGTCAGCTTCAATGATGTTCAGCTTACCATCAGAAAATGACGGTGCTTCATTCATTGCATTCTACACACCTCTTAAGTTTACTGATGGATATCTTGATACATTAGTTCCTGCTGCAGGTCTTGTATCTAACTTATTCGTTAATAAGTATATTTCACGTCAACCATATTACATTGTTGCAGGTCCTAACTATGGTGCAATTACTGCTTCTGGTCTTGTTGGTCCTGACTACAAATATTCAATGGATGAATTACAAATTATTGAACCATTTGGTGTAAACGTAATGGTATACCGTCCAAACTTCGGTACATTTATTAACGCTAACCAAACAGCTAAACAAACTCCTGTTTCAGCACTTTCTAAGGTTAATGTTCGTGAACTTGTTATTTACTTACAAGATGAGATTGAAAAGGTTCTTCAAGCTTATCAATGGGAGTTCAATAACCAACGTACACGTAATGCTATCCTTGACAGAGCTAACCAAATCTGTTCAATAATTGCAGCTAATGGTGGTATTCAAGCTTATAAGAATATCATGGACGAATCTAATAATACACCTGATATTATTGATAACGAAATGGCTGTTATTACAACTCACATTGAACCTGGTATGGGTTGCGGTAAGATGGTACAAGAACTTCATATCTGGAGAACTGGTCAAATGAATGCAAATATTTCAGACTAAGTATATTATTAAATAAATGGATGGTACTTCGGTACCATCCTACTTAAAAAAGATAAATGTTTAATAAAAAATATATATTCATGAATATAATTTATGGCTAATAATTTAACACACTTACCTCATATATTGAATGTTGAGTCAGGTCGTATGAAATACGATCCAGTGCACAAGTCAATATTTGAAGTATATTTTACATTGCCAGCAGCTATTCAGAGTCAGTTCAAAACAGAAGAATTATTACTTACAGAACAAGTAACAAATGTTAGTGGTCTTGATGTACTTCAAAAGACAACTCCAGCTTCTGAACAAAAGTTCTATGGTGTTACTGTTTCTTATTTGAATCCAGTTCTTGATACAACTGCAGCTGATATTACTATTACATTTAACCTTAACTTACGTAATGTAACAGATAACTTCGTATTGAAAGTATTCCGTGCTTGGGAAAATATTTCTTACAATCTTGCTGATGGTACACGTTCAATTAAGACAGGTTATATTACAGATAACTTACGTATAGCTGAAGCAACTCGTAATGGTGATATCTGGAGATCATATATCTTCCATCATGTAATGCTTACTGGCGTAACAAATATTGATGACTTAGATATTATGTCTAATGATGCTCGTCAATTAGTTTGCACATTCCGTTGTGACTATTGGGAAGACGAATTATCATAAGATAATTTATCATAAACAAATAAAAGGAACTCGAAAGAGTTCCTTTTTTAGTTTTCAAAGATATCGTCTGTTATTTTCATTTTTGTACCTTGGCATTCAACAAATGCTTTAAATATTCCTAAAAATTCATTAATTGATAATTGATATAATATATCTGTGTTTAATAATTCAATACTATTCATATTATCTTTAACTGTTATATCTTGTTTTCGATTTTTAGGAGCAACTAAAACATACATTTTATCACATCCATATATAATTGGAAAATTTTCATTTATAATTGATTTTACTTTATATATGAAATACAATTTGTTATCATTATCTTCTCTTTTCATATAAATGTACTTATTTAGCATTCCGGCTCCTCCATAAACATTAATCTTAGGGTTATTAAAAATTTTGTCCATTTTAACTATTTTAAATATAAATTTTAATCAATAATAAACAAAATATTATGGCAAAGAAACAATTAACCGAAGAAGAAAAAAGAGAAAAGAAATTGCAAAAATTAGCAGTTATTTATGGACAAGTTGATGATGAACTTCATATTGCTGGAAAACCAATAAATGAACAAATTCATATTCTTGTCGATAAATGTAATGCACTTCAAAATGAAATTTGTCAAATTGCAGATTCTATTAAGATTGACGATTTAACAAAGGTACAAGATATTACTGATATTGATAAAAAGACATATCTTGATTTTGTTAATATTTGCGCATTAAAGTCAAATGATAAACTTAAAGAAAAGGCAATTGCTAAATTTGAAAGTGATTTTGAAAATCGTTTGTTTATTTCAAATTTACGTCACTCATTCTTAGAGTCATATATGTCAGGGTATGATTTGAAGATTACTGATGAAAGCAATCAAGAATATAAGCCATTTGCTGATTATAAGTCTGAAGAGTTCGAAAAGATAATGGAGGATTCTGCAAAGAAACGTGAATATATCAATAAGATATTATACGGACAATATAAGAAATATGCAAAGGCTGCTGAATATATTACTAAGCTTGAATTGAATTATGGAGACTTTAAGAAATTAGTTGACTGGGAACATTATAAAGAAGGCGGATATCCATCACCAACAACTCCTGCTAAACTTTGGTCAGTATTTGACAAATATGCTCATGCAATGAATTTGATGACCAAATACGAGTTCACACAACAGAATGAACTTAATAAAGAATTTGGTCTTGATATTAAATTGATGACTCCACACCCAGTTAAGCATCCTTGGATGACTGCTGAAGGCGAAGAACCAGAAATTGATGAAGAAGAATAATGACTATATAATTATTTTGGAATAATGAAATTATGACAATATTTTTAACAGGTACTATTGCAGATACTGCTGATGATCTAGATGTAAAAAGATTTAATAAGCAGATTATAGAATGTCAATGGATTATTAATATGGCAGAAGGAAAAACTAAACCTTCTAATCATCCTGCTTATTTAATGTATAAAGATCATATTGATTGGGTAAAAAAATATAAGGAATGTTTTATTGCATATAAAAATAAAGATTATGATAAATGTTTAAAATTATCTGATGAAGCTGAAAAGATAAAACCAAGTTTTATATGTGACGAATTATGTACAAATTTCAAAAGACGTCTTTACGCTAAAGATCCAACAATATATTGTAGATGGGAACATTTAGGTAAAACAGAAGCTAATTATTATTATGTTGATGGTAATTGGTTGAAATATGAAAATGGTAAAAAAGAAATAGTTGATAAAATAGTATAATAAAGTTCCTCTGGCATCATTTAATCTTTTAGGTAATATTGTTTTATTATTTTAAGATTAAATGATGCCAGAGGAACATTCTACTATATTCTAGAGGATTTTATTATATCTATTTAAGTGTTAAAAAATATTAATGATTTTCCTGTTCATTTGCTTTTAATTTCTTTTCAACTTCCATATTATGTTTTGTTATATTCATACCTATAACATCATTCATGTCGAATCCCAAATCATAAGCAATATTGCAAATATTATTCAAAATATCTCCAAGCGATATCGCTGCTTTTGTTTTTGTTACTTTTGTAAAATTACCATGATCATTAATAAGAGCATCATTTAATTTATTTGATAATGCTCCCACATTATTTTGTAAATCTAATATAACCGAAAATGGTCCTAATTCAAGAGGATAATCAATGTATTCTCTAATTGTTTTTTGATAATCATTAATGTCCATATTCTTGTTCAATTTCTTTATTTAAATTATTCATAGCATTATCAAAATCTCCAGTTATCATACTTGGTGTTAATTTGATAGTAATAGATTTAATTGATGTTATTGGAACAATTGTAGTATTTATTGTTAATACTTCTCCATACGGATCATATTCAACTTCATTCATATATCTAGCAAAATCTCCGTTTTGTAATTTCTTTTCGCATAAAGCATTCATTCTCGCAAGATATCCATTTTCAATATATGGTTTTGCTAAAATATTTTCAATTAATCTTTGCATTTTAATAAAAATATATTTATTACATATATACAAGAGGTACTTCACGAACTTTCGGATAATTTATTCGCGTTTCATTAACCATAAGTTCATAATAATTTAATATATCTTTTGATATATCTGTTTTGTTTACTATTTCAATTATTTCATTAATATCATTTTCATTTTCTAATTGAATGAATATTGCACTATCAAGTCTGCCTATACCTTTGAATTTACCTTTATATATATGAATTTCATTATGAACTTCTTTATTTTTTGTAATATGTTGTATTATTGTTAAATCAACTTTACTACTACGATTTATAAATTCCATTTTATATTGAAGTTCTTTTAATTCATCAAATGAATCAGTAGTTACTGCAAGTATTCTTTTAGGTAAATTATCTATTGATTCTTCAATTTGTATTGGTGTCTCAATAGGTGTATTAGCAATAAATGATTCTTTTTTCATTTCACGGTCATCTCCATTTCCATGAACAGTATTTGTTTCTTGACGTTCTTTAACTTTTTGTATACCTGTTTGTAATACATCTTCTAATGTATATCCCATATCGTCAGCAGCTGCCCAAATATACCAAAGCACATCAGCAAGTTCTTTAAGTATTGACTTCTTTATACTATCATCAAATATTCCGTTATTATCCCTCCAACATTTCTTTACTTTTTCTGCAACTTCGCCAGCTTCACCATTAAGACCTAATGCAGGATATGTTATTGGTAATTTATCTTGTGGGTAACATTTTGAAGTATGCATAAAGTCTTCATATTGTTTTAATATATTATTCTTCATAATTTGATTTTTTATATTGGTTTATTTTGCATTTAACTAATGCATTTGTTTCATGTCCATCATATTTACATTTACCATTATAATCATTAAATCTTCCAGCAACTGGTCCATAATCATCATAATGTTCACATGAATAACACATGCCTGGGTAATCATTTGGATTTAATAAACAATCTTTAACCATATTAACTAATCTGATAATATCCAATTCTAAAAGGATATTGTTCTTCTGTATATTTTTTACATTTTGCTAATCCTTGAAGATATATCTTATTAGAAATATACTTCTGATTAAAACAATCAATTATATCGTATAATACAAATTCATCCTTCAAATAACTAAGTCCAAGTCCTCTACCAATTGACTGCATATTGATAACATTTGACTTAAATGATTCAAACAATACACCAAAACATAAATTAGCAAGTGTGATACCTGTACTCAAAGTACCATAACTTGCAATCAAAATACAATCGTTATTGTCTTTCAACATTTGTTTTATTGCTTCACGTTTCTTTGGAGTTACTGCTCCCGTGATTGTATCAATATGTCTTGTTGGAAATTTTTCTTTAATGATATCTGTTATATAATGAATATATTCAGTATGATGGGCAAGTATCAATGTATTCTTATCACATTTTGGCAATATTTCATTACAAAGATAATCAATACGTTCTGTCATAAAATGTGACATCATTCTTTCAATAAACAACATATTTGTTTGTGTTGACTGTTTTATTACATTTTTAAGTACTGAAGCATATTCAAGTTCAAATTTAATTTGTAATGCATCTGCTCTTTTTTCAAGTTTGAATTGTTTTTTAATTTTATCTAATTCAGCTTGAGTATCTTTATCATTAACTGGAGTCATTACACCTGTCTTAAAAAATAATTTAGCTTTAATATCTTCAAGACCTGGTGGTAATTTCTTAACATATTGTATCTGAAATATAGGTTTAGGAAGTTTAATTTTTTGTCTTGTTTCCTTTCCATTTCTGTTAACAACTGAAACAGTTTCAAATTCAGATAATCCATATTCTGCACAATCTATAAATGTTTCTAATTGTTTTTTCAAATTACGATATTCCAATCTTACTTGTAAAATATTGACCTTTGAAATGTAGCCTTCATCCATTAAATACTTTGGTTTAATTTCTTGAATAGTTGCACCTAATAAAGATTTAAGACAATAATATTCAATTGTTTTCTTCTTTGGAATTGTACCCGTCATACCGAAAGCTATCTTAACTTCTTTCATAAATGGCTGACTAATAATAGTTCTAATCTGATTTGCTGTTGCTCTATGTGTTTCATCAACAAATACAATATCAAATCCATTAAAGAAATCTGGATTATATTTCTTATTTTCTGTTCCTCTTTTAGGTTTTTCAATAAACTTAATTAATGATTGAAAAGTACCTATTGTAAGATTAGCTGACTCAACTAATTTACCACCACCCCATACGCATTCAGTATTGAAAAATTCTGCATATTCTTTGAAGTCATTATATCCTTGTGTTACTAATTGAATTGATGGAACAATCATTAATATCTTTTTAGCTCCTAAATATTCAATACAATATCTGAATATCATATAAGCAATAAGAGTCTTACCTGCACGAGTTGCTAATTCTGATACAGATTGTTTCCACTGTAATATTTTATATGCAGCTTCATATTGATAAGGTCTTGGTGGATATTTTAATCCCCAGCTATCAACTATAATCTTAAATTGCTCAAATGTATGTGGTATGTCTCTTTTGAAAAAATTAGAATGATCTAATAAACCATCAAATGCAATATCATTATCTTTGAAGAATTTATATACTTCTTGCCATAATCCAATTGCACAATAATATACAACTTGTCCTGATGGTTGAACATAATCAAATAAAAAATCTTGTGTATATGGAGGTCCACTATATGTTGGAAGATAGCATATAGGATCTACTAAATTCAAATGTTCTTTAAGTTTCTTTAAGTTTATTTCATCATATTCAGAATCATATTTAAGAAACAAATATCGTGTATCTTTTTCAGTAAATATAAAATGTATCATTATAATTAAGATAATATTGAAATTAATATAGATTAATTTTAACAATTATTTAATATATTGAATACCGCAGTTAATGGTTTATGATCTGATAATGATACATCTTTATTGAAATAACATTCTTTTAATTCTAATTTATATTTTCCTTTTGAATGATTAATAAAAAATATTCTATCACAGTCTTCATAATTATTTGGAATTGCTTCTTTACAATTTAATTCTTTTGTATAATTAATATTCTTAATAAAATATTCAATATTTTCTTTATCCCAATTATATTTATCGTAACTATTTGTATCACCCATTATAATTGTTGGGTTTGTACTTGTATAATATCTTTCAAATATATATGATAATAATTGTTCAATTTGAGATTTACGAGCTTCAATATCTTTTGTTACATCGGGACAATTTTCTGGATGATAAAAATCTGCATCCATGTGAACTATATAAACATCAAGTTCAATATTATCAATATTAAGATTATAAAATCTAAATCCTTTATGTGTTAATAAATCATTTGCATGATCTATATAACCTGATGATTTATTCCAATTAATAATTTCTTCTTTATAAATATGAATACCAATTTTTGTAAACAAATTCATTCCATCAGCTTTGAATCTTGGTAATGGAAAATGACTTAAACATTCAACACTTGAAAATATTTTTGAAATATCAAATCCACCAGAATATGTACCCCAACTATATGTATCATATAATTCACTTGTTAATTCATTATGATAATTAAAATCTTCTTGAACACCAATAATATCTGCATTTGAATTTAATAAGAATTTACTTATTTTCTTCATTTTATCAGAGGTATCTTTGTTATCATTAATTTTAACAATTGTTGTCTTTTTTATTAATTTGTATATCCATGTTATTGGTTTTAATATACAAGGCAAATCATTTAAATCTAAAGCCTCCGGAAGTCCATCAATATTATAAGTTAATACTTTTAATTCTCTATTCATTTCTTTGTAGGATCTATTAATTTATATGGGAGATCTAATCTATACCTAAATGATGTATGTGGCCAATGCCTTAATTGTATTGTGCATTTATCATTATAGTTCATAAATTTCTTTTCCCATGGACACCATCCTGTAGGTCCATAGAACATACAATTATAACATATATGTAATTTATCATTTAATCCCAGTTTAGATTTAGGTTCCCTTTGAATTTTCTTTTGTCTTGCCATTTAGTAAAAACGCCGAGTATCTCTACTCAGCGTTTGAATATTTAAGCTTCTTTCTTTTCGTCATCTTCTCCAGCTTCTGCCTTTTTAAGATCTTCCATCTTTTGCATTACTGCTTGATGTTTTGAAGCAATATCGTATGTCTTTTCAGTGGCATCAACATATGCATTATGCAAAGGTTCGAAGTATTTATTAATTGCAACAACTGCAGCCCATTCTGTATAACCAGTAAATTGCATTTGACCTAATGTACGAAGTATTGCATCGAGTTGTGCATAAGGAATTTTCTTTGATTTTTTTTCAGGATTCCAGAAATCATAAAGACCAACAAGACCTAATGTATATTGCCACTGTACTGTTTGCTTATTCAAAAGCATTCTAATACCTTCAGCAACTTCCTTATAGTTTTCTTTTGGTAAATCAAATTCAGTCTTTGAAACTTTTTGGTCATTATCATCTGCTTCTGCAATTAATTCTGACTCAATTTTTTCAAGTTCTTCAAATGTTTTTCCATTTAAAGACTCTTCATACTCTTTAAGCATTCTTTGCTTTTCCTCTATATTCATTTAATCTTATAAGATATTTTTATAAAAATATTAATAGTACTATAACTGCTATTACTGCATATATAAATCCATGTAATAACATTTGCTTTAAGTTATGTGTAAATAATTTTCTTGAAACAATATCAAATACTAACAAATAATTATCTGCTTCTTTTGGTCCAACATGTCTGAACTCCAAGTCAATAAAATGATAAAGATTTTCAATTTTGAATACTTCACCAATTATATATAATTGTTTATGCGTCCAATGTTTTACATATTCTTTATTGTTAGTATTATCATCATCAAATTCAATAATTGTTTTCGTTACATCAAATTTGCCTTCTTCATTAATATTAGGATTTATTACTCCATATAAACGACCTATCCAATCCTTTTTAATTTCAACATTCAAATATTCTTTTAAGACAATCTTAAATGCATCACTATAAAATGTATCTGATATATATTCATAGTCTTTAAGATAATCATATAATGATTTGATAGTCTTTATAATTTTTCCAGTAAATGTCTTATAGAATAAATTTCTAAAAAACTTCATTGTCTGCGATTATTAATTTGTTAAAAATAGTAAAAAGAAATTAATTAATTAAAACAAAACATAAAAATTTTTAATAAAATATGATTTTCATCTATATTAATATGTAATTAATTTAAAAATCAAACATCTATTTATGAATAATTTTCCATATAGAAATAATATATATAATGTACAAATTTTATTTTTAATAAAGTAAATATCTAATTTAGGAATATTGTGAGGATTTATAATCTAATTGAGGAATTAGATGACCCAATTTAACAAGTATTAACAATACTTTGGGACGATTTTCATAATAATTTTGTAATTTTGTATAGTAAATAAAAAGTTAAATTAATATATTAAAAATGAAAAAGATAACTGAAGGAAAAAGTAAAATTAAGTTTGAAATCCCAGAAGGTTCAATTAATTATATCAGCGCAGCTGAGTTGAAAAAGTATCTTGAAGTTACAGACAGATTTATTTCTGATGAAACAAAGGAACTTGTTAATTGGCTTATTGTTAATAACGATTCTTACATTTCTGAACTTTCAACAGATGATGATGAAAATGCTCTTGCAGGATTCTATAAGGCAGGCGTTCCTGAAAAGGAAAATTTGAAAGAACTTTATAAATTGCTTGGTACAATTATAAAGGCAGGGAAGACAATGGAAATTCCTGTATTTCAAACAAAGAGTGATTTTGAAGGAATTATCAATAAAAAAATTGCTCCTGATGAAGTAATTCTTGATTTAGGTACTGAAGCTGGTCGTAATGCAACAGCAAAGAAATATGAAGCTCTTGTTCATATGATTGCAAGACAATGGAATGGTAAGCTTAACCTTTCATATAATGATTTGTTAAGTGTATGTTATGAAGGTCTTGCATATGCAATGAATACATACGGTAAAAAGAATAAGAAGTCAAAGGCAACTGATGAAGCTGTAAAGGGTTATACTTTTGGTCAATATGCAGCATATTGTATTCGTAATCATATTACTGGTTGGGGTGTTGCTGACTCACATCTTGTGCATATTCCTAATTCTCAACAAAAGAGAGAACGTGACGAAAAAGGTCACAATACCCGTAATTTGTCAATTTCAGGTGATAAGTCAGTTGGTCATGATGATGAAGGAAGCAAGACAATGTTCGACTTTATGGGTTCATCAACAGATGTTGAAGATGGCATAAATGCTGAAGACCGTAAGAGACTTTGGGATGACGTTTGGAAGATTCTTTCAAAGGAATTTGATGAAAAGACACTTGATATTTGGTGCAGTTATTGGGGTGCTTATGATCATAAGAAACTTCAAAACAAAGAAATTGCAAAGAAGTATAATGTTGCAAATTCAAATGTAACTTATTACTGTCAGAAGGTAAATCAATTCATTAAGAAGAACAAGAAGATTCTCGATATGTTTACTGAACTTTATGAGTTGCTTAAAGAATCAATAAATGATCATGATAGAGAATCTTCTTCAAGAGGTCGTATGGTTACAAGTACAGAAAATATATATAATGAAGATTAATGAAAGACATTAATAATTTTATATATGAACGTTTAACTATAAACAATATTAATGACGGTGATAAATTTGAAGTTAAATGTAGAAAAACATATAAAGATTTAGGGTTTACACAAAGAAGAACATATAATGGAATATGTAAAATAGATAATTCTGAAAGGAAAAAAATATTTATAAAAAATGATGATGGAAAAGATATTGTATTTTTTCCTGGAATAAGATTTAATGGAACATTTGATATAATCAAAATATTAAATTAAATTATGAAAGATATTAAAGAATACATAATGGAATCTAATGCAAATCATACAATATTTAATGCTTGCATGGAATTAGATAATAATGAAAATATTTACAAGGAACAATATTGGCCTTTAGTTAAGAATCTTGTTAAGAAACATAAAGCAGGTGATTTTAATATTGAAACACTTGAAACATCTTCAGTTGTATCTAAATTAGCTACTGCTACATTAAAAGCTGCTAAAGCTGGAAATTTATCTTCAGAAGATAGAAAACGTCTTTATAAGTTTATTGTTGGTAATCTTCTTAAGACAATAAGTAATGAAGGTGAAGATCTAACAAAGGAAGAAGAGGATTATATGATTGAATGGGATTATAATAATTCAGATAAATGCGGATGGTAAATAAATTAATTATATAATATGAAAGATATAAAAATTAAGATTAATGAAGCTGTAAATGGTATTACAGGAATTAAATCTGCTACATGGTTTATAAGTATAAATGATATAAATTATTTAGGATTAAGCCAAGATAAAGCCTGGAAATCAACTACATTTCCTATTGTAAAAATTATAACAAAGAAAACTAAAGTAGAAGATTTTATAAAAATGATTACAAATGAATATTCATTAGAAAATGGATATTGTTTGACATTTCTTAGAAAAATTGAACATGAAAATGGAAGTCGTTGGGAATTAGGAACTGGTTTACCTGCAGTTACTGCTTGGAGTACAAAAGATAATGAATTTAAATATGAATATTTTGTAGATGGAAAATGGAAAGAAGGAAAACCATCTCATGATTCATTGGAAAAATATTTTAAACAATTTACTTCAAAATATTATGGACCAATGGTAGTTGTTAAAATTGATGATATGAAAAATTTACCTAACAATATATAATGAAAGATATTGTTGAATCTATAAAGAAAACTAAATATTCTGAATGGCATACTGTTAAATGTATAAAAGAATATAAAATAGATCGTAAAACTGGTACAATTACTTTTAAGCAAGGAGAAGTATATGAGGCATCAAAAATAAATGATAATTGGTGGCTTATAGAACAGTTTGGTGTATCTACAGAAGATTTCAAAAAATATTTTAAAGATATAAATAATGATTAATATTAATGAAAAAATAAATGAAAACTTAAAGATTTCAAAAAGTTTCATATTAAATATGTCAGAAATTGATTATGATAAATTAATTGATTTTTTACAGGATATGAAAGATAAAAATGAAAAAGTTCTTCAAATAGATATTGAATCATCTCCACGTAAATGGTTTGGATATTCAAAAGGTGGATCATTAAATGCTAATAAATATAATAAAACAGATTTAACAAAATAATGAAGTCTATAACAAAATATATCAGAGAATCTGTTGAAACATATAGACTTAATGAGATTGAAGCTACATATAATGTTCAGCCTGAAGAAATAATACTTCAAGCCCCAGAGACTTTCCAAGAGTCAGATATTCAACAATACATGGATGATATGTGGCTCAATTCATTACCATCTTCTCAGGATTATTCAGAAAAGTTCTTTGGAAAAAATAATGATAGTATATCTGATGCTCACTTCGAATATGATACTTTTGAACATATCGATGTTGAGCCAAAAGAGTATATAGAATGGGATCCTAAATTTGATGATAAGAAAACAAATGATGATGAAATAAAATTAGAATATTTCAAAATCAAAAATCTTAAATACATCATTACATTTGATAGATTTGATATGGTTGATGTAACCGATGATGATGTTGAAGAAAAATTAATTGATATATTCAAAGCAGCAGAATCATCAAAAGCAAATGAATATCCTATTGAAATAATGTTTGATGAAGACTCATTAAAATACAGAAAATAAAATCATAAATAAAGATTTATAATATAATATGAAAGACATTACAACATTTATTAATGAAAGTAAGAAAACACCAAAACGTGATTTTTTTGAATACGTTGGTGTTTGGATTGATGAAATGTATCAAGAAGGTTTAGTTAACTATGATGATGATCATATAAAGGAATATGCAAAAGGTGAAAAAGAACCTAATTATGATGAAATAGTTAAAGGTGTAATGGAAGAATTTAAATCAAAGATGTCTTCTGAACTTAAGTCAATGCTTGAAAAATTCCTTAAAGAAGATAAACATCAAGATAGAGACAAGTCAGAAGTAGTTGATATGATTCTTACAGCTATTGAACAATTTGCGGCAAGCAATGAGTTCCCAGGATATTAAATAAATAAATAAATAAATTATTTTAATTATGAAAGATATTGTAACAAAAATAAATGAATCAAAAAACAAAAAGTGGTTTAATTGGCGTCTTGTAGCAAATGATCTTGATAATGATACCAAAGAATTATTAAAAAAAGTATGTTTAGATACAAAAAATGATTCTTGGTATTCCATGGAAGAAATTGAACAACGTTTTTTGGAAGGAGATCTTAAAGATGAATTAGATAACATTTGGGATATTGTAACCACAAAGATTTTAAATGTTAAACATAAAAGAATGGCATATGAATTAACCCCAAAGGATGTTATAAATCAATATTCATTAGCTACAAGTGGTAAACAATCAAAAATTGAAGTTATTGCTCAGACTTGTTATATGACCCATCGTTATATGGATGATAATAAAAACACTATGAAGGGTTATTAATAATTATGAAAGATATAATAAATAAAATCAATGAAGGTAAATATTGTTCATTCTTCTCTGAAATACAAAATGACAAATCAAAAAACGGTGAATACCATACATATGATTATCAAGATGGGGTAAAAAAATATAGAAAAGGATTTTTTTATTTAAGTGAAGATGAAGAATATATGGGATTTATTGCATTTAATAATATCAAAGAATATGTTGAAGAAAATGATTTAAATTCAAAATATTATACACCTTTAGAAAGTATAAATGTTGGAGAATCTAAAGTAATTGAAAACATGAAATATATTCGTATTTGGTAATTATGAAAGATATTGTAACAAAAATAAATGAATCAAATATTCTTGAAGCTCGAATAAGTGATAAAACTGTTAAGCCTTTTGAAACAAAAGAAGAATTAATGAGTTTTATTGATGAAGTTGAAAAGACAAAACTCATTATCAAAAAATATGAGGATGAAGCTCAAAAATATTGGGATGAAATGTCAAAAAACCAGAAAAAAGCTGAAAAGGAATTTAATTCATTGAAATTAAAATATGGAGATCCTGAGTGGAATGAAAAATATGATGAAATTCAGAAGAAATATAAAATAGATGAATTGATGCAAAAGGCATCAGATATTACAAAAGATCCTGAATGTATTGAAGCAAACAAGAAACTTTATGGAGAACTTCAACAAAGAGCTTTAGATTCATTATCACCTAAAGAACAAAAAGCAATCGGTAAACGTGGTGGTCGTATGTATAATATTTTAGCAGAAGTATTTAAGAAATATATGCATTATGACTTTAAGAAAAATAAACCAGTTGAATAATTATGAAAGACATACAAAAATTTATAAAAGAATCATTACATAATAGTAATTGGTTAGATAATGCGAAGAATAATGAAGAGCCTTTTGTTAAAGCGGCTTTAGAAGCAGAAGGATGGAAAGTAATGTCAGGCTCGCAAAATGAAGATTTTCAGGGAATTGATTTAAAGGTTGAAAAACAAGAAACTGATGACCAATATGGTGGTAAGTTTAACATTGATGTAAAGGGAAGTTCATCAAAAAATAAGCAATCAAAAAGTTTCTTATTTATATGTAAGAGTGCTTCAGGAAAAGAATATCCATATTCAGACAATCACTTTATTGCATTTATTAACTATATTGACAAAACTATTTATTTAGCTGCCGATAAGGATGTTAAAGAATTAACAAGTAAATATAAAGAATATGATAATAAGTTTGGAGATGATTCTAAATGTGTATTACTTCCAAAGAAAGAAGTGCAAAAACTCGGTAGAACAATCAATCCATCTGACAAAATCAAAAATTTATTGAAATAAATTATGAAGAGCATAACATTATATATTAATGAATCATCAAATAAAGAAGCAATGTTTTTAGGTAAAGGTTGCAAACGCAATTCAGATGAATTTAAGTTTACTGTTGGTGAAAATGCTTTACTTATTAAATATGATACAAGAGGATATCAAGCTCAACTTAGAGGTATTGTTGAAATTGAAAAGGTACTTAAAAATAGAGTTGTAATTAATTATCCTGGTGAACATGATGATTTTTATAAAGAATTAAAATTTGACAAAACAGGTATTTTTGTTAAAAAAGATAATAATAAATATCTTGGTAAATCCACATTATATTGGGTTCTTTATAGTAAAGAACTTATTGATAATGAAGTTGATGGTAAAGATATACAAGAATTATTAAATGATGGTAATTGTTCATGGGGATTCCATTTTAGAGATAAAAAAGAAAACAAAAAAGATCTTAAAAAGTATATTAAAGAACTTAATGAAAAAGATTAATTCATATATATTTGAATCTCGTGAAATAGAAACTAATTCAAATAAACAACGTCGCAAGGAACTTGAGAAATGGTTGAAACATAAGAACTATGATGATTATGTTGATACATTAAACAAGATGCTTGAAGATCCAAAATCTAAAGCGTTACTTGAAGATGGTTTTGGTGGTAAACTAGGAGATACAAAATTAATTTTTAGTTATAAAGAAATTCCTGTATCTCAATTGATGCCAACACAATGTGAAATTGATTTGAATAAGTCTCTTTGTCATGCATTAAAAGAAAAAGGATCATTAGATAAAACGTTTACAGATCCTATTTTAATTAAATGGCCAATTGTAACATTTAGAAA
>Ga0256407_10005764_pt1 | contig 19583 bp, 10 predicted proteins | sample RumenRJG_04DNA_FD_193489 | JGI IMG/M metagenome (GOLD analysis project Ga0256407, IMG submission 193489) | Bovine rumen microbial communities from Lethbridge, Alberta, Canada - RJG_04 | ecosystem: Host-associated > Mammals > Digestive system > Stomach > Rumen | place: Canada: Alberta... | reverse complement strand
AATAATTATAAAGGGAAATATAAAAATAATGAAAAACCAATTAAAAATAAAAAGGTAAAAAAAAATAAAATTTAACTCTTTAAATTTTATATTTTTTTAAATCTTATTTTAAAAACTTAAAAAAAAATAAAAAAAAAATATACAAAAACCTTTATTTAAATCATATATTAAACCCTATACCTCATAAAAAAATATTTAAAAAAAATTTAAAAAAACCCAAAAATAAAATATTTAAAAAAATGGAAAACATAGAACCAAATTTCGATGACAATTCCTTAAACGAATATCCAGATGATGATCAAGATTACATAGATTCAAAAACATTAGGTAATTTTTCATTTTTAGAAGCAAATCAAAAAGTAATACCTTTCAAATATAGAGTAAGCACATTTCAAACATCCCCATCAAATTTTAATTTTTTAGAAAATCGAAATCAATATTCATTAATAATCCCAATAATAATAGAAAATGATAGTTTATCAAATAGTAAAAAATTACGTAAATCAATGAATTCTCTATATTTATCATTACCAGAATTACTTCAAATTGGAATAACAAATAAAAATATTTTAATATGTTTATTTTTCTTACATTTTTCATCAAATAAAACTTTTTCTCAATTATATCCAAATACAGATTATTTAGCAGCATGTTGTACTGGTGATTTAGATTATAATTGTTCTTCTTGTTATATTGTTTCTTCAACTGGAATACCAATTCCTATTATTTCTTTTAATAAAAATAATGCAACTTCAGTTGAATGTTTAAAAGTTTTTTATTTAATTATTTTAGATGATATTAAAAATTTTAATATGATTAATCAAAATTTTAATTATAATGATTCAAATAGTGATAATGAAAAAAAAGTTGATGAAATTTTCTATGTTTTAAATTGGGAAAATGGGGTTATTCCTCAAAAAAATACTATTTCTAATTTAATTAAAGCATCTTCAACTCAACCTATGAGTTTAATTCCTGCTGTAGATATTATTCCTAATAATATTTTTGGTGAATTGTTAAAATTTTATTCTCTTTATTTACAAATTTATTTTTATTATTATTATGATATGACAACTTCTTGTCCTTTAAATCATAAGTTTTATTTAATTAAAATGGATAAAAAATTTTTTGATGTTATTAAAAATTATTTTTCTAATTTTATTTATAATGATGCTGATATGTTATATAATGATTATAAATTTGGTGTTTTTTTAGATGAAAATGGTTATTATACTAATTTTATAAATGAAATTAGTGTTTCTTATTATGAAAGAAAATTATATTTTAATGATTTTATGATGGAATATTGTAAAATAAATTCTGTTACTACTTTAATTATTTTTGATTTATTAAGATCATTTTCAACTTGGAATAATGTAACTTATGTTAAAGTAATAAAAAAATTTTTTTTAATATTTCAAATTATTGATATTATTTTAGATTTTTTTATTGTAGGATTAACAATTTTAATTACTTTTTGTATTTTTCATGAATGTTTCTCTCAAGAAGATGATAGATTAGTAAGTTTTTTTACTGTAATTTATATAATTTGTACAGTTTGTTGTTGTTCTTTTAGTTTAATTACTCCTAAACATAGTGGAAGAGATAGAACTTTTTTAGTATTTCATATTGCTTTTTATTGTTTTTTTATATTTTTTTTTACTTGTACTATAATTTCTATTTGTCAAATTAAAAGAAATAAAAATAATGATGATTATAAATTTAAATCAATTCCTTTTATTGTATTAGTTTCTTTAAATATTGTCTTTTATTTAACTCCTTTATTTTTTCATATTAAAGTTGTGATTAAAAGTTTCTTGTCTGGAATTAAATTTTTTTGTATTTCATTACCAGGAATTTTATCAGTTTTTAAATTTCATTCTTTAATTAATTGTCTTGATTTATATGGTCAATCAATTTTTACAAAAAGTGATTCAAAAAGAAAAATAAATGAAAGAAAAAAAATGTTAATTTTACTATTTTTTATATCAAATGCTGCATTTGGTTTTATTGCTTATTTTTTAACTAATAGAACAAGAAGAGTTACTTTTATTTTTATATCTGGAATTTTATTTACTATTTTTAATGGATTGAAAGTCATTGCTATAATTTGTGGTTATATAAAATTGTATTTAAGAAAAAGAGATTTAATTAAATTTATGGAAGAAGAAAAAAATAATCAAAAAAGTAATAGTAATTCTTTAAGTTCTATTGAAGATGAAAAATTAGATAAAAATGAAGATAATAAAAATGATAAAAATATGAAAATTCAAGATATGGATTTAAATCAATTAAAAAATTATTTTGGGGATTTAGAAACTAAAACTGAAGTTTCTAATTTAGAATCTAGAAGAAGAAGTCTTATTACTAATAGAAATAATAATAATAATAATAATAATAATTTACAAAATAATAATTTTAATAATGATAATTATAAATCTTATTCAAATAATGAAAATTCAAATTCAAATAATTCAAATTCAAATAATTCAAAATCAAATTCTAATAATTCAAATTCAAATTCTAATAATTCAAATTCTAATTCTAATTCATATAAAACAAAATAAAATATTAAGATTTTTTAATATTTGATGTATAATATATAATATTTTTTATTTATATTTAAATGGAATATACATATAAGAATATTTATTAATATTAATTTTGAAAATTTCTTCAGAAAAAAATAGATAATTTCATAATATAAGAAAAAAAATATATAATTATATAATTTTCAAATCACATTATTTTAAATTCAATTTTTCAGATTAAATAATATACTTTTTTAATATTAAAAATGACATAATTTAGTATCTTTTGTTAAATATATTTTTCAAAAAATAAAAGTTTTTTTTTATTTTTAAACTTTTTTGTATAATAAATATAATAATTTAATATTTAATTTAAAAATTATTTTATAAAAAATAATTTGTTTGTTTTTAAATTTTAAATTTTATTTTCCAATTACATTATTTTAAAATCTTTTTTCTATATTAAAATTTTTATCTGCTTTTATTATTTTAAAAACTAACTCTATTTATTATTTTTTTACTTCATTTAAATCTATATAAATTCAATTGATTTTTAAAAATATTTTGTTAATAATCTTAATTTATTATTCTTATTCTTCTTATTCAATATTTTTCATTTGACTTTTTTCATAAATAAATTATAGTATATATATATATTAAATTAAAAAAAATTGTTTTTCATTAAATAGATAATTCCATTTTAATATTTTTTTTTATTAACTATTTAAATAATTAGGATAAAAATAATATGAATATAATTTATCTTCATGTTTAGTACCATCAGTATTAAAATTAAATTCAACAATTTTAAAAGTTGGTAATTTATAATTTCCTTTTTCTATTTGAATTAATTTAAAATAAATATTAATTTCTTCATTTGCATTAATATAATAAACTCTTTTATTAATACCACTCATTATATAATTAAAATTATTAAATTTATCAATCATAAAAATAAATCTTTTAGGTGAATTTACTTTATTTTTAACAATAATTTTATAATTAATAATATCATTATTAATATCATATTCATAATTTAAATCTAAATCAAATTTCTTAATAACAATTTCAGGAAGAGGAATATTAATTTCATTTAAAATAGTAAAATTATATTGTTTAGAAAATTCAATCATTTTTTCAGTTGTCCATTTTAAAATAATATTTCCAAGATTTCCATTAAATTCTTCTGAAAAATTTAAATCAAATGGAATTAAATATTCACTTGATTTTAAAATTGTATAAATTCTTTTTAAAGTTTCACTATTTAAATTAGGTATATTTAATAAAGTTGATAATTCAGTTTCTATATTTATTTTATTTTTATATTCTTCAATTATTTTATCAGATATTTCTTTTACAATTGTATCATAATTTAAATTATTTTTTAATATAATATCTAATTTTATATTTTTTTTAATTGGAAATTCTTTGTTTTTTTCTTTTGATATAAAATTATTACAATTAAAATCAAAATTAAAAGTAAAAGGATCAATTGCTTCAAAATTAATTAATTGTTGTTCATTAATTTCAAAAGAATCATCAACTAATTCTTTTTTAATAATAATATAATTTGCTTTAAAAGAAATTGTATATTCACCTTCATCAATAAATTTCATTATAATTGGTAATTTTTTTTCTTCATTAATAATATTATTTAAATTAGGAATTGAAATTTGTTTTCCAAGTTCAATTTTTTCTAAAGTATTATTTTCAGTATTAAATAAATAAATTTCAGGATCTGAAATTATCATATTACTTTGAGGTATATGAATTGTTGTTTTATGAGTTATTTCTTGATTTGAATTATTTGAAGCACTATTTAAAAAATTACTCATTGATGTTTTTTTTTGAATTGTAGTGGATGAATCATCTTTATTTATATTTAATTTATTTTTTTTTATATTGTGAAATTCTAAATTAAATTCTTTTATTTCTAAATTAATTGATGGATTTTTTTTTAATAAACAATCAAAATGATAATATTCATTTGTTCCTATTTTTTCAAATATTGGATGAACAAATTCTAAAACATTTTTTGATAATTTTTGAAGGAAAATTATATTATTATTTGAATTAGAAAGTAAATTTTCATATATATAAAAAGGAGTTTTTTCTAAAGTAAATGTTATTTTTTTTAAAAATAATTTTTTATCATATAATTTAACGAGGAATTTATAATCAAAAATAATTGGATTATCTTTTGATAATTCACTTAATTGTTCTTGAGTAAAACTTTTAATAACAATTGAATTTTTTTTTTCTTGTTTATTTTCAATTTCAAATATTAAATTAATAGAAGTAAATTTAATATTTTCTTTTGTTAAACAAGTACTAATTTTACAATTATATTCAATTAAATCTAACATTTTTTTTGTTTGATCTTTATCTAAATCTTTAATAACATATTCAAAATTAAATAAATTATTATGAGTATTTCTCTTAGAATTAATTAATAATTTATTCTTATCTGCATCAAGTGAATTTTCTAATCCATGACTTAAAGTTGCTGAAATTGAAGTATTTGAATTTTTTAAATTTACTAATTCTTTATCATTAAATAATTCAAATAAAATATTTTCTTCTTGTTCATTTAAAATTTTAAAATTACCTAATTTTATTAATATTTCAAATAAATTTTTTTTTTCTATTAAAGATAATGATGTATTACTTTGTTTTTTGATTAAAAATTCTGAGAATTTATTTAAGAAATATAATTTTATTTTTGGAAATTTATTTATATGTCTTGTTGATATTAATAAAATATAAATTTTTTGTAAATCATTTAAAATATTTGTTTCATCTGAATAAGAAATATCATTATAATAATTTAATATTGATAAATATAATTGAATATTTGCAGAAGTAAAAGAAATTAATTTACTAAAATGTGATAAAGTTTCATTTATTAAATTAGTTTTTATTTCTTTAATTAAATTATTTGAAGTAATATTATTTTCATTTAAAAATTTTTGAATATAAATTATTTCATGAAATCCAATTTGTTTTAAATTTAAAGGATCAATATAATATTGATATAAGGGAATTTTACCAAAATATTTTGATTTTACTGTTTCTATTTTATCAAATGATAATTCTTTATTATCAATTGTAACTTTTGATAAATTTAAATTATCAATTTGAGTTTTAATTATATTAATTGCCCTTATTAAATTATAAATTGATTTAAGACATAAATTTCCAATTAAAGTTTCATTGGTATCATTTTTATGATTATTTCTAGTATTTTTATTATAATGATTAACAAAAAATTGTATTTTTTTATATATCCAATAATATTCAAAAAATAAAAACTTATCATTTTGTAAATAAAGTTTCTCATTGAAAAAAATAATTAAATGTTGATTAAAAAAATTTAAATTATCTTCAAATGAATTATTATCTTTAATAATATCAAAAAGTTTATAAAAAATCCAATCACCATTGGCTTTAATTTCATAATAATTTAATTTAAAAGTATCAGTATTTCCATAATGATAACTATATAAATTATTAGTTGATTTTTTTAAACATTTATATGCATCATTAAAATATTTTGATTTTAAATTTACATTTTTTTGACTTTTAATATATGAAACAATACCAATTTTAATATTATATTTTGCTTTTTCTTCATCACTTGCAACACTATCTCTTCTTTTTAAATATTTTTCTTTTAATTTTTTATAATAATTCCTTGAACGATATAATAAATCATTTGAAAATTCATTCATATTAAAAATATCCCATTTTTCAATATTATATATTACATGAATATCTTCTTTTGATAAATTTCTTCTTAAATTACTATCATTATTAATTTCATATTGATAAAGAGAATTTTGAACAATGAAAACTTTAATATATACAAATTCATCATTTTTTTTTATTTTTACAACATCCTCATATATTTTATTTTCTTTTTCTAATAAATTATTATTATCTGTCATATGATAAAATAATAAAATTACACTTGGTTTTTCATTTGTAATTGAATGAATCCATTTTATATTTATAATTCCTTTTTGATTATTATTTGAATTGTCTGATTGTTTTAAATCAAAAAATTCTTGAATTGTATTAAATGATATAAATTTTATTCTTTGACTAAATATTGCATCTACTTTATCTTGAATTATTTTTGGAAGTGTATTTTTCTCTTTTTTATTATCTATTAATGCCATTATTAATGAATTTGATATTGGATTTTCTAAATCAATTTCATTTCCAAACATCTTTTTATTCAAATAAAAAATATTTTTTAATTTTAAAAATAAATAATATAAATAAAAATATTTTATTTAATTTAATCATATTTTTTTATTATTTTTTTTTAATTTAATTTAACAATATTTAACTATATTATTATCCTTTTCATCAGGATTAATATATTTATTAGAAATTAACTGATCTAATCTTTTAGAAACAAATTCTTTATCACTTTGGAAAGGAATTCTTTTAAGTACTTCATTAATTAAATCATTTCTATTCATAATTTTTTTTTGTTTTAAAACTTTCATTAAATAACAATCAACAACAGGTTTTCTATCTTCAATAGTTTTTTTTTCTATTTTTTCATTATCATTAACTAAAATATTTTCAGCATTAATATGAATTAAATTAATTTCTTTATTTTGATTTCTAAATAAACAATTAAAACAATATAATTTTTTTTCATTATTATAATTTAAAATTTTAACATTAATAATATCATCTAAATGAACTTTAATTAAATCTTTATTTAATTTAGTTAAAGATACAATTTCATTAAATGATAAATCCATTTTTGATTTTTTAAAACATAATAAAATACTTGTATGAATACCATTTCCTTTTACAATATAAATTATATTATCATTATTTACAAATTGTAATTCTGAACTACAATAAGGTAAATGCCATTTTAGTGTCTTACCTAAATTTTTATTTTTATAAAAATTATAAAATTCATTTTGCATAAATGTAATATTTTGATTTATATTTCCTGTTATAATTGAATCAATTGGCCAAGAATAATTTGAATAAACATAAAAGTTAAATTTAATATTTGATTTTTTTACATTTTGAGAATTTTTATTAAATAAATTACTTAATTCTTCACTTAATTTTACATCTGATATCATTTCTTGACTTTTACTTACAAAAAATGAACCACATTCATATTTTAATTGTTCAATTAAATAATTTTGTAATTCGTCACTTATATTTAAATTATATAAACAAGTTGTTGCTAAATTTTTTATAAAAAAATGTTCAAACATATCTTTATTTTCTATAAATTTAAATAATATTATAAATTCATCTATTCTTTCTTTTAATGTTTCTATTTTTTCTTTTTTTGCTAAGTTTGTTAAAACATAATGTATATATTTACTAAAAATGTTTGTTATAAATATTGGTTTTACATTTAATGCTTTAGTTAAACTCTCTTTTGATAATGATTTAAATTTTTCTTCATTTAAAAATGATGTTGAGACAAAATTATTTACATTTGTTTTTAAAAGAATTAATTTATTGTATAATTCTAAATAATTTGTGTGATATAAATCATATATTTTTTCTGAACATTTTATTATATAATCATTAAATCTTTTTTTTATTTCATCTTCTATTTTTATTCCTTTAAATAATAAAAATATTTTTTTCATTAATTCAAAATTTTCTGAAAAAATTTCTTTGTTGTTTTGGAAAAAAAATTTATCAAAGATAATTTTACTTTTATCTTTAAGTAATATATTATTTAATTCATTTACTAAAGACTTTAAACTTATTTCATTTAAATAATCTAAAACTATTATTTTTTCTAATGAAAAAACTAAATCAACATATGTTATATAATCTTCAAGATTATTTCCTTGAATTATTTTTGAAGTATTTTCTTCATAAAATTTTTTTGAATTATCTAAAAATGATTTGTTAAAATATTCTTTATATAAACCACTTTCAGAAAGGAAATTTATAACTAATTTTATTTGAGATAAATTTTCATCTACATTTTCTTTATTATATATTATTTCTTTATTAATTATTTTTTTTCTAAATTCATTTATTTTTCCATTTGTAGTTTCTATTATGAAATTTAATATTTTTAAATCATTATTTCTTTTTAAACTTTCTTTTAAAGAATCTAAAAAAATAGCATAAACATTATTTTTTTGTATATTACCATATATTTTTTTTTCATATCTATTTGTTATTTTTCTTAAAATATTAAAATGTTTAACAACATTAAACCAAATTTTATTAAAATTTTCAAAAAAATCATCCTTATTATTTAATACAATTTCATTTAATTTTATTTTAATTTCTGCTGCAAAATTTACTAAAACATTTTCAATAATTACTATAGTTGTTTGAGAAACTTCATAAAATAATAAGTCATTTATATTATTATATAATTCTTGAAAGACTAATTGTGATTTTCCATTTTTTAAAATATTAACAAAATTTGTTGTAATATTTTGCCATTTTTCTTCTAAATATTCTTTACTTGGTTCTTCAAATACATCTTTTACATTAAAATTAAGCACAATATTATTTTTTGAATTTTTTAATTCAGTATTCATTTTTTAAATATATAAAAAATTAAAATTAATATATTAAATTTTTAAAAAAAAATAAAATATTTGAAAATTATTGTTTTTAATTCTCCTTATTATTATGAATAAATATATATTGAAAATGATAATTAATTAGAAAAAATGAAATAATGTATCTTTCAAATTTTATGAAGTTATATGAATTAAATATAAGAAATTAAGTATTAATAAATAAAGAGAAAAATGAATTGAAAATGTTTTATTTAAAATAAAAAATTGAAAAAATATTTATATAGAAATATTAAATTAGCTTGAATGAATATAATTATTAAAAAAAATTTGAAAATAAATAAAATTATCAAAAATCACTTATGTGAAACTTTTAAAGTTTTAATTAAATATTTCCCTTTATAATAAAATTATCTAGAAAATAAGTGTTTAGATTATCAAAAATATGAAAGAGAAATATTTATAATGAATTATTTGTAGAATTTTTCTTATAATCATCCAAGAAGTCAAGATAAAGACTTTTGAAAAATATAAATAATCAAAAAGAATATTTTTATATAGTTAAATAAATTGAATTTTTATATTAATAGATATTAAATAAATCATTATTTTAAATAATATAAATAATATTAAAATTAAAATAACAATTAATATTTGAAAAAAACAAATATTTTATTTTACAATTGAAAAGACCATAATTCTAATTTAACAGTATTAAAATTTTTATGAATACTTAAAGGTAAATTATTATAAGTTTTAGTTTTATCAGTAAATCCATCCCAAAAATCATGATCAAAACTTAAAGAAAAATTATCATCAGAACAACCAAAAGCAAGTTTTTTATCATCAGAATAAATATAATATTCATTTTCTCTTGTTGCATTAAAACAATGAATTCTATTAGAATTAAAGAAAGTAAATAAAAAAGTTTCAGCAGTACCATAAAATTCATTATGTAAACATTTAAAATAATCACTTACATAAGCACCAAAAATATTATTTGAATCATCTTTTGCTATTAAAATTGTATTTTGGTAATCTTGACTTTTTTCATAAAAAGTTTTTAATAATGTACCATCATATGACATTGAATATAATAAAATTAAATTTTTATATTGATGATAATATGGTAAATTGGCATGTAATTCTCTTAATTGATATTTATTTAATATTTCACTTTCTTTTGAAAGTTTTGGAATATATTTTATTGTATTTTGAGTTCTAAAAAAAGGATAATCGTTATATGTTTCTATTTTTTTTTTAAAATTATTTATATCTAAAGTTAAATTTTTCATTATATTATTAAAATTATTATCTTTTGTTATTTTTATATCTTCTTTTATTTCTTCTTCTTCATCACTATCTAATTCTAATAACTCATATGAATCACCATTTTTTGATTTTAATGAATTTTTGATTTTATTTGATGAATATGAATCAAATACATTATTTTTATTTCCAAATGATTGATTATTTATTTTTTCTTCATCTTCTTCATTTAAATTTATATTTTCAATATTTGTATTTATTTCATCATATTCATTCATTTGAATTTTTTTATTTGAATTTTTTTTATAAATAATATTTTAATATATAATAATATATATTTATAATATATTTTATGTATATTGAATTAAAGTCTTGAAAAATTTAAATATATTTTTTATTTCTTATTTTGTTTTCTTTGCATCATTTTATCAACTTCTTTTCTCCAAGAAGGAGAAAATTCATTATAATTTTCTAAAAATTCATCATTAAAGTCTTTATGTTTTTCTATTTTTAAATTTAATTTAGTTGCGAATTTATTAATGTTAGAAGCAATATTTATAATATTTTTATTATTAATATTTTGTTTTTTATTATTAATATTATTATTATTATTTATATTTATATTATCTGTTAAACTTATATTTAAATCATTTTCTCTTTCATTTCTTTTTTCTGATATTTGTTTTTCTTCTTTATTATTTTTATATTTTAATGTATTGAATTCATTTGATATTATTAAAATATTATTTTGAATATCTTTTATTATTTTATCCTTTTTTGATAAATCTTCTTTCATTATTTTATTTTCTTGTTTAATGGTTTTTATAAAATTTTCAATATTATCGATTTTTTGATTAAATTTTTTATTTTGTTCTTTTAAATAATTATTATCTGTTATTAAATTATTTATTATATTAGTTTCATTAATATTATGATTTTCTAATAAAGAATTATAATTATTTTCAATTTCTTTAAATATAAATTCTTTTTCTTCATTATTAACTTTATTAATTAACTCATTTAATTCATTATTTATTTTTTCAATTTTTAACTTTATTTCATTTTTAGATAAATTTTCTTCTTTTTTATCTCTTAAAGAAAAATTAATTGACTCATTTTCATAAGTATTAATATAATTATTATTTTTATTCTGACTTTTATTTTTTATATTACTATTATCCATATTATTAAAATTTATATTTAAATTACTTGTTGATAACATATATGAATGTTGAAGATTATTATTATGAAAATTTTTATTATTAATTTTTTTATTTCCTAAAAAATTACTTTTAATTAATTTTTTCATTGAATTATTTTTTTTATGAAAAGGAATTCCATTATTATTAATTTTATTTAAAGCTTGAACATGATGAAAATTATTTGAATGAAAATTATTAATAGTATTTAAATGTTCTTTATCTTTTGAAATCATTCTTATTTTTTTATTTGTTAAATTACTTGTTTCTGTTTTATTATGTATAAATGAACTATATGAATTATTTCTTATATTTCTTTTTTTTACTTGTTTCATTTTTGGAGAAAATTCTATTGAAATATTATTTTTTGGAAAATGAAAATTTTCTATATTTTTATTAGTTGATTTAAGTGTTGGTGTTATATTTCTTATTTTATTTTCCTGAAATTTTTTTTGAGGGTGAAAATTTATTTTATTCATTTTAATTAATTAAATAAATTATTAAATATAAATAATAATATATTATATAAAGAAATAATTTAATAATCTTAAAAAAAGTTTTAATAATTAACATGAATTTTATTTATTATTTTTATTTTTAATAATATTGAAAAAAAATCAAACCAACATTATTTATACTATTTATACAATTTTCATTAATATAGCTTTAGATATCTCTCTATATGTATTATAATTATCGTTATTTAATTTTTTAATTTTAATTGAATAACAATTATAAATTTCCTTTGATTTATGAATTTCAATTTCAAATTTTATATTATCTTTCTCACAATAAAATTTATCATTTTCTAATTCACTAAAATTTATTTTATTATTTTTTAAAACTTTAATAATATCATCTCTAATTAAAATTATATTTTTAAAACTTATCATTCCAATATCAATTGGTTCTATATTTAATCTATTATCTTGACTATTTTTTTTAATAAATTGATTTTTAGATTTTAAATTTGAATTATTTATTTTATTATTTACTAAAATTTTGTTACATTTAATTTCATTATTATTATTTATATTATAAATCTCTTTTTTATTCTTTTTTTCACTTTTATTTAATAACATATTTTCTTTTATATTTTTAGAATCTTTTAAATCAAATGGTTCAACATATGAAAAATTACTAATTTTTTTATTTATTGATTTCTTATAAACAACAGGTTTAATTTTTTTAAAATATGTTTTACTATTTGAATCAATATTTTTTTTCTGCTCTTTTGTTTTTGAAGAATAATTATTTAATTTAATAAACATAGTTTTAGATTTTTCATTTTGTTTTTTTTTTGTTGTATCATTTCTTATAGTTAATCTTATATTATTATTATCTTTTTGAAATAATTTTTTATTAGATAAAGATGAAATTTGTATTTGATTTTTGATTTTTGGAGGAGATACAGAATTTAATTTTATATTTTGTTTATTTTCATTATTTTTTTTTAGACTTGATAATTTTAATTTATTTATAGGAATATTCTTTTTATTATTTTCCTTTTCTTTATTATTACTTAATGTAATTGATTTATTACATTTTTCATTATTTGAATATGAAAAATCATAATTTGTATTTTTTTCATTTTCTTTTTCAAATGAAATAGTTGAATCTAAAAAATTAGAAAAATCAATTTTTTTTGATATTTGATTTTTCTTATTTTCTTTTTTTCCAAAACATATTTTTTTTTCTATTATATGAGGTATAATAAGACTTGGAAAATCATCTTTTTCTTTATATGTAATTATTGGAATATTATTATAATTTAATCTTTCTGATAAAGCAGAATTATTATCATTATTTATTTTATTTATCATATCAATATTTAATAATTTTTTAATTTTTTTATTATTAAATTCATTTTCCTCATTTTCAATATTTAATTTATTAATATATTCATTATAAATTTTATTATTATGTTTATTATTTTTTTTAATATCTTGACATTGATTATTTAAATATATAATATTATTATTATTATTATGTCTTTCAGTTTGAACTTTTTCACAATTTATTTTAATACTTTTTTCACTATTATCACTAGATAAAAATTTATCTTTTGAATCTTCTGAACTAATACAATCTAAAGAATGAATACAATTATTTTTTTTCAAATAATTATCAGTATAATAAATAGAAGGACTTAATTTTTTTTTATAATTATTATAATTACTATAATCATCATCAACATATTTTTTAATATTTAACAAATAATTAATATCTTCATCACTTAAATTCTTATCAACTCTATCTTTAATAGCACTATATAAATCATTATCATAATTTTCAAGTAAATTTTTTTTATTTTTATAATATTTATAAAATTCTTCACTATTTAAATTACAAATAGATTTTTTTCCTTTTTTAATTTTCCCTTTAACTAACAAATAATAAGTAGTAGTAATATAATTATGTTTATTCCCTAAAACATTAACTTTAACTTCAATTTCATCAAACCCAAAAAATTTCATTTTTTCAACAACATCATCATCAATAGGAAAAACAATAAAATTCCAAATTAATCCTTCTTTAATATTTAACTTAGGATTAATTAATAAAAACCAAGGATGATTTTTAATATCTTTAACTCTAATTCTTTTATCAGGATCAACACATAGAATTTTTTTAATTAAATCTTTTCCATAATCACTTATATAATAAGGAATATCAAAATCACCTTTTACAATTTTTTCATATAATAAATCATTTTTACTATCTTCAAAAGGTAAATAACCACAAATCATAGCATATAAAATAATACCAGAACTCCAAATATCAATATTAATACCTTTATAAAAATTACCTTTAATCATTTCAGGAGCTGCATAACATGGTGAACCACATGCAGTTTTTAATAATTGATTTTTATTGTATATTGTACTTAAACCAAAATCTACTATTTTAATTTCTTTTTTTGATGAATCTAATAATAAATTTTCTGGTTTTAAATCACGATGTACTATATTTAATTTATGTAAATATTCTATTCCATTTATTATTTGTTGATAGAAATTACATGCTTCTTTTTCATCTAATTTTTTTTTTTTTACTATATAATCAAATAATTCTCTTCCTTCTGCATATTCCATTATTAAATATATTTTTTCTGATGTTTGGATTATTGAATATAATTGAATAACATTTTTATGATGGAGAATTTTTAATATTTTTATTTCTATTTCTATTCTTTTTATATCTTGATGACATATTCTATTTTTTTCTAATATTTTTATTGCTACTTTTTCTCTTGTTAATATATGAGTTCCTAATCTTACTTTTCCAAATGTACCTTCTCCTAAATTACGCTCTAGTAAAAAATTACCTATTTTTTTTGGGGTTATTTTTAGTTTGTTAAATTTATTTTTTAATATTATATCTGAGGATTTTTCACGAGAGTGATTTAAATATTCTGTATTTAATTTTGACATTTTTTTATTTTCCTTTTATTAATTTTTATTTTTAAATTTTTTTTTGATTTTTGATTATTATTATTTTTTATTTTTTTAATATTTATTTTTTATTTGTTTTATTTTTAAAAGTTTTATTAAGATGGATAATGATAATGAAAGTAATAATGAAAATATGGAACTATCACCAGAAGAATTTTATTCATATAATTATTGTGAAAATTTAGAAATAAATGAAAAAAATTTAGTAGCAAAAGGAAAAGGAAAAATACATGAAGAAATAATACAATTATATTCTGAATTAAAATCTGCGATTCATCCAAGTTTTATTAAAGCAAAATTTACAAATGAAAATGAAGAAATAATTGAATCAATTAGAGAAATTTCTTTTGTTAATGTTAGAATAGATAAATATACAATTCATATATTATTTAGTTTTCTTCAAAAAATGAAAATAATATCATTAATATTAAATTCTAATTTTTTAACAATAAAAAATTTAGAATTAATATTTAATTCATTATTAACTGTTCCAAATCATATTTTTAATTTAAATTTTGAATGGAATAGTAAATTATGTTTAGATAATGGAAAAGAAATAAAAATAAATGAATTAAATACTTTAAAAGAAGAAGATAATAAAATATTTAATTTAATAATATCAATTTTTGAACCTGAAATGAGTAGACTTGAATCAATATCTTTTAGAGGAAATTATATTGGAAATGAAATGGGTCAAAAAATATTTAATTTAATGAAAGAAAATACAAATATTAGAATATTAAATTTATATAAAAATAACTTATCAAATAATTGTCTTGATGATTTATGTCAAATGCTTTTATATAATAGACATTTATTAGAATTAAATATTGGAGGTAATTTATTTGATGATAAAACAATTAATAAAATGAAAGAAAATATTGGTTTATTTGAAATGAATGAAAATGAATTAAAAGAATATGAAGAACTTGTTAAATTAAAAGAAGAAAATTTAAATTTTAATAAAAAGAATAAAAATAATAAAAAAGTTGAATTAAAAGAAATTCCTTTTGTTGATGAAATGAAAGTTATTGAAGGAAAATCTTTTATTATTAAAAATGATGTTATTAGTAAAATTGATATAATTCAAAATGAAGGAATTACTCAAAATACTTTTAATGATTTAATTTATATGATTGATAATACTAATGATCTAATTTTTTGTATTGATTTACTAAAATATAATAGAGAAAGTATTACAAAAATTCTTGATCCAAATGATAAGTATATGTCTAGATTTTTTTTATGCAAATAATTTTTTTATTATAAAAATATTTTATTTGAATATTTGATATTATAAAATATATTTTTAATATATTATTGTTTTAATTTATTTATAATTCAAATATTTTAAAAGAAAATAATATAATTTATAATTTATTTATTTTAGATTATTTTATTTTTATTCATCTTCTGTAAATAATTGTGGTGATTGATCAGGAAAAATTTCTGGACTTTGTTCGTTATTTTTATTATTTAAAAATTTATTGTCTTTATTTGTTTCATTTAAAATATTTTTATCTTTATTACTTTTATTTAAATTATTGTTGTTATTATTTATTTTATTTAAATCATTTATAGAGTTATTTACTTCCTTTAAATTGTTTTTAATATTATTAATTTTTTTTAAATCATTCATAATTTCATTTAATTTATTTAAACTATTTTTAGCATTGTTAAAAGTATTATTATTATTTACTTTTTTTAATCCATTAATTAGATTCAAATTAATTTTTTTATGTAAATTTGAATTATTATTACTTTCTTTTTTTAATAAACTTTGAAAATTCTTATGTACTTGATTCAATAATAAAGAAGAATTATTAATATTAATTTCTGTTTTTATAATTTCTTTATTGTTTTTATCAGTTTTATTCTCTTTAATAGGAGTTTCTTTTTCATTTAATAATTCTTTATTATTATTAATATTATTATTAACTTTATTCTCATTTTTTTTGTCATTTACTAGAGTATTAATTTGATTTTTAATCATTTCTTTTTTAACCAAATCAATTTTATGCTCTTTGAAAGGAATAATATTTTCAATTTTTGGTTTTTTTTTAAACAAAATATTAAAAATTGATTTATATGAATGAGTAGTCAATTTTACATAATCTTCATTCTTAATTTTTTTCTTAAGAAGATAAAAAGAATTACTTATTCTATTCACATTATCCATAATTGAAAAATATATTAATAAAATTCATTAAATAATAGATTAAATTATAAAAAATGAGTGATAATAAAATTGTAGAAATGTTTGACTCAATTCCTAAATTTGACTATTTTTCAAAATATAGTTTTAGTCTGCAAAAAGTTTTTAACAATTGTAGTTTAAAAAATTTAATAAAAGAATTAAAAAGTCCAAAAAAAAAAAATGAAAATGACAATCAAAATGAAGAAGGAAAATTTTATAATGATAATATTAATGATTTTGATAATAATTTTGATTTAAGTAATAAAAAACTAGAAAATGAAAATATCTTTGATAAAAAATTTGATGAGAAAAATATGAAAAAAAATCATTCTATGAAACAATTTAAATCTAATAAAATAATATCATTAAAAAAAAAAAGTTCATTACCTTATAACCCAAATCCTTATAAATATAATCCTAATTATAATTCAATATATAAAAATGTACCTTCAGTAAAATTTATGAAACCAATTAAATATATTTCTCCTTTAAAAAAAAAGGATAATGAAAGTATAAGTTTAGAAAAAAAAAATAAATTAAAAATACCGAAAATTAAACAAAGTTTTAATTTAAATATATTAAATAATTATAAGAATAATTTTATCAAAAATAATAATTTAAATAATATACAAAATTCTTCAACAAATATAACAACATTTAATAATTATGAAAATAATAATATAAATGAAATAATTAATACAGAAGGAAAATTAAAGAAAAGTAAAAGTCAAAATAAATATTATATTAAAAAAAATCATTTACCTCCAATTTCTAAAAATAATCATGCATTAAAATTTAGTCAATATACTTCAAGAAAATATATTATTCCTATGAAATTAGATAAATTAACTTATTTAGAACCAATTAATTATTTTGAAAATATAAATAAAATTATGGATTTTAATAAAATGAATTCTAGAACTGAAAATATATTAAATAACCCTTCTTCTTTAGAAAATCCTTCTATTTATTATTATGAACCTAAATATAATTATATTGAAAAAAATTCTCCTATTATTTCTTTTAATAATTCTACAAAACAATTAAAAAAATCTAAGAAATTTTTACTTAAGAAATTATTGGGTTCTTATAATTTTTCTTCTGAATATCAATTAATTGATAATAATAAGTTAAAAGAAAGTAAAAAAGAGTAATAAATTATTTTGATTTATTTTAGTAATATAAAAATATTTTTATTTCTTTTTTAAAAAAAATAATAAAATATATATATATATATATAATTATAATTAATATTCATTTAATAATTCATTATTATTTATTTTAATTATATTATTATTTATTTTATCTTTTTCAAAATTTATATAATTATCATAAAAAGACCATATTATAATCCATCTTGCATTTTTTCCTTGTTTAATTGTTATTTTATTTAAAAAAGAAATTTCTTTTAAATTTTTAATAACAGAATATATTTTTATCATATTATTTTTTCTACCAATTAAAGTAGAAAATAAAAAAATATTTTTTTTATAAATATAACTTTCTTTAATCATTTCTTTAATAAAAAATATTTCACCTCCTTCACAATAAACTTCATTATAATTATATTCATTATCTGTATATAAATTATCTTTTTTAATTTCTGTATTAATATCAAAAAAAGGAGGATTACAAATAGAACATAAATACTTTTTATTAATATTAATTATTTTATCAAAAATTTTTTTATTATCATTTTGTTTTATAATAATAATTTCTTTTTCCAAATTATTTTCTTTTAATATTTTTTTTCCTATATTTATTGCTTCATCATTAATTTCACTTGCAATAAATTTCCAATTAAATAATTTATTTCCTAATAAAGGATAAATTATATTTGCACCTGTTCCAATATCAATTAATATTTTTTCCTTATTCTCAATTTTTAATTTAGTAAAAAGTTTATTTATATAATTCAAATAATTATATCTTGATGTTAATGTTGGTATTAAAAAATTTTCTGGTATTTCATAATATGTTATATTGAAATATTTATTTAATATTGTTTTAACTAATTCTTTAATTGAATTTGAATTTTTCCAATTAATTGAATAACCACCATATTTATTTATATAAATATATTTTTTAAATTCTGGAAATTCTTCTGATAAAATTTTAAAATTAGGTTTTATAAAATCATCAATATTTATTTTCATAATAATATAAAAATAAAAATGAAATAAAAAATAAAATTTAAATAAAAAGCAAAATCCCAAAAAAAATATTATAAAAAATATTCCAAAACATTATTTACAATAAAAAACCAAAAAAAAAAAAAAAAAAAAAAAAAAAAAACCAAAAAAAAAAAAAAAAAAAAAAAAAAAAAAAAAAACCAAATAAAAAAAAGAATTTTATTTTCTTTAAAAAAAAAATCATACCAAAAAAAA
>Ga0256407_10005761_pt1 | contig 19589 bp, 12 predicted proteins | sample RumenRJG_04DNA_FD_193489 | JGI IMG/M metagenome (GOLD analysis project Ga0256407, IMG submission 193489) | Bovine rumen microbial communities from Lethbridge, Alberta, Canada - RJG_04 | ecosystem: Host-associated > Mammals > Digestive system > Stomach > Rumen | place: Canada: Alberta... | reverse complement strand
TTTATTCATGAAATTGGGGATTGGGGATTGGGGATTGGGGATTGGGGATTGGGGATTGGGGATTGGGCCCAATCCCCAATCCCCAATCCCCAATCCCCAATCCCCAATCCCCAATCCCCAAATTATTTTTATAATTTTAAATTTATAATTTTATTTTAAGGCATAATATAATTAATATTTTTCCCAATTAAATCAGCAGGAATATAATTAATATTAATAAAACTTTAAATTAATTAATGTATAATTATTTGATATTATTTTTTTAAGAATTAGAGTTGTTTTTTTCATTTTCATTTTTCTTTATCTTTATTAAAAATATTTTCTTTTTAATCTAATTATATTAATATTTTTATGTTTGTATATTTTATTATGATTTTATTTATTTATGTATTTAATTCAAAAATTATTTTTTTATATTTAATTTTTATTAATATATTATGATTTGGAAAAAAGATAAAAATATTCAAAGTGGTTTTTTACTTCAAAAAGATGTTTATACTACTAATTTATTATATGAACATAATAAATTTCCAATTATTAATAATAAATTATCTTTTCCTTTTAGAAAAGTTGAAGATGAAGAAGAAATAATTGATCCTAGTCCATATTTAACTTTTTATAATCAAAAAAGAAATTGTAAATCTATTTCATCTAAAAAAGTACATAAATTAAAATTTCCTTTACCAAAAGCAGAAATTCCATTTTCTTCTAATATTGATTTTTATAAACACTTAAGAGGAGATGTTAAACTTAGATATATGGATGATGATTTAAATATAACTTCAAGAAAAGGAAAAAAAATTGAATATTCTTTTAAAGATAATGGAAATAAATTAATTTTTGATAATAAAGAAAATAATTTAAATACAAATTATTTTATATTACATAATTATACTCCTAAGAAAAGAAATAATACTACTTATAATGCTTTTTATCCTTTAAGAAAAAATATTGAATTGATAAATGAAAGTTTGAAGATAATTAATAAAAGGAAAAAAATTATTCTTAAAGATAATATGTTTAAAACTCAAATTCAAATGCAAAAAAAAATGTGAATGTGAAAATTATTTTTTTTGAAAAGTTTTTTTTTTAAATTTATTATAATTAAAAAATAATAATTTATATAATTTCAATTTTATACATTAATATTTTTCTAGGATTATAATAATAAATTATAATTATTTATTATGCATTTTCCAAATAATGAAACAAAGAATCCAATCTAATAAAACTGACTTAAAACAAAATAGATTAATCTATGATTTAATGATTTTTATCATCATTAAATAATAACACTTCTGATAATTATAATACAATAAATAAGTAAAAAAATATTCCTGAAATTTGAGGTAGACAATGCAAAAAAACAAACTAATTCATTTTTTCTCCTTTAAAAGGAAATTTTAATGATGATATTTATATTTTAAATAATTTTAATCCCAATAATTTACAAATTTGATATATTATCATGAACCTTATATTTTTGGAAATTGCCTACAAAATTCAATTATATTTTTTAAATATGGGAATTGTGATATTATTCATAAAACAAATGAAAGTGTTTTTTTAATTTATTATAACCAATTAAACATGATACAAATGAATTTATTTCTCAAAAATAATTTCTGAGAATGCTATTTATCAAAATAAAACATTTATTGATAATATTGAAAAAGATAATTTAAACTTATTTGAAAAATTAAAATAAAGAAATTAAAAATTTAGAAAATAAAAATGGAAATTATATATTATTTAAAACTAAAAAAGTTAAAAAAATGTTAAATAAATATTCTTATAATTTAAAAGAAAATGAAAGTTCAAAATTTAAATGAAAATGAAGGTTGTAATACTGTTTTTCTAACAAAAAAAAATTATTATCTCCTCATTATAAAAAATTTATACCTCAATGTCATTCTTTTAGAATTAATAGGCGAAGTTAAAAAAATAATTAATAATAAAAATTTAATCAACTATTTAGATATAATAAAAAAAAAATTTAATAAAATAATGAAAAATATTTCTTTAGATGAACATACTCAAATTATTACTGGATTAACATTTAATTAATTAATTAATTAAATAATATTAAAATATGTTATATTCTGATATAATATATAAATAAAAAAAATTAAATATTAATTAAAATGAGAAATTAATAATATATGATAAATGAAATAGATTTAGGGAAAATTTATGATTTGAAAAAAATTTTTTTATCTGAAGATGATGAAATATCACTTTTAAAAAATATATATTATGTTTTAACTGAGTATGAAAATATTGAAAGTGAATATTTAACATCAATAAATAGAATCTTTTCTTTTATTAAAATTGATAATAATTCACAATCTTTTTTATCACTAATAATTAATAAAATTAGAGATTTATTTTCAAAAAAACTAAATCATCATTTAAATCTTCACAATGAATTAAAAGAAATTTGTGCAACTTTAGGAGATACATTATTAAAAGAAACATTAAATTTTGAAAATATTAAAAATGAGTTTATAAATGTAGAAAATATTTTCATTGAGCAAAAAGCTTTGGTTGAAAAAAATAAATATGAATATAATAAAATAGGGGGAAAATATATTAATGAATTATTAGAAAGAATTAATTTACTTATAAATTCAAAAAAATTCAAAATAACTGATAAAAAATTTAATGAAAATTTAAATTCATATTTTTTAAAAAAAAAAGATTTAAAAAATTCAATACAAGAATGTACAAAAAATTATATTAATTCAATAAATGATTATAATTTTTTAATGGAAAAATTTATTTCTTCATCAAAAGAATCTTTTAGTCAAATTATAAGTATTAGAGAAAAATATATGAATACATTTATTACTTCAATAAACAAATTAATAGAAAAAGAAAACTATGAAAAAGATGAAATTTCAAATTCTTTAAATGAATTATCTATTTTAATAAATAAGATTAATTTAGAAAAAGAATTAAATGATTTTATAAAAAACAATATAAATTATATTGATAAACCAAATAAAGAAGAATTTACTACCTTTACTGCAATAAGTACTTCTTTTTTTAATTTTGATAAAATAAATAAACAATTCAATGAAGGTATTCAATTAATCCCAATAATAAAAAGTTATATAAATCAAGAATTCCCATCCTATACACCTTTATTAGAACATGAAAATGAAAATATTAGGAAAAAATATAAAGATTTAGAAAAATATATTATTCAAACTTATGAAGGAAAACTTGGAAATAATATAGAAAAAATAAAAGAATATTTTATAAATGATAATAAGGAACAATATACAATATTTTTTTTAGCATATTTAAATAAAATTAGAAGTAAACTATTTAATTTGACAAATAATGCATATGAAAGTATAAAAGAAATTTTTAATTTAATATTAAATGAAAATTTAAAAATAAAAAATCCTGAGGTGGTAGAATATATAATTATTTTATCTCAAACTTTTTATAAAAATGAAAAAGATTATCCTAGAGTTTTATTACAAGATGATATAAAAGTTCATAAAATATTTAAAGATAAAAATTTATGGATAATTAATTTATGTCTAAAATTAAATAAAGAATTAAAAAATATAAATTTAAATAAAAAAAGTGAAAAAACTAATGTTATTTATTCAGCATTAGTAACATATAGATTTAATTTACTTAATTTTGGCTTTAATGATAATGAAATAAATGATATTTTTATATATATATTTGAAAGATATGATATAAAAGAAGAAGGGATGGAATTATTAAAATTAATGAATTTATCTGATAATAATGATAAAAATAATAAAAATGATGCTATTAATAATGAAGAAAAAAAAGAATAATTTTTCAAATCACGAAAAATTTATTTTAGATTATATTTTTATTTATAAATAGATAAAAGTTGATATTTATTTTTTATAATCAAAGCCATACCATTTAACCAATTTTTAAAAGTTTTATATGTTAAAAAAATTAAATTGATTTTTTTCCTAATTGAAAGTATAATAGAAAATAAATAATATTTATTATAAACACATTTTATAATATCATCATTAGGAATTTGTTTAGATAAATTTTTATCAGATAAAATTAATTGTATATTACTTTGATATTCAGATTTAAATAATTGAATAACATTTAAAACTTTTTTCATACAACCTATAACAACAGTTTTTTCTAAAAGATTAATATTAATTTCAATAGGTTCTTTTTGTATTTGTGTAATTTCTAAAGTTTTATTACTTTTATTTAATTGAATAACTGATTTATTAAAATTTAAAGTTTCTAATTTTTTATCATAATCTTTTAATGGATTAAAATCAATTTGAGTATTTTCATCTACTAATTGAATAAAACAATCACATGGAATATAAAGATATGATACTTTTTGAATTAATTCTTTATTTGATAATTTTTCATTTTTAATTGTATTAAAATGTATTTTATTATTTTCAGGCAATAATATATTATTTTTTATATTAATTTTTGTATTATATGGAATTGTTGAACATTTATTTACTTTATCGAATTCATTTTCTTTATTATTAAATGAATCTTCAAAATTTTTTGGAAAAATTGAAGTTTTTGAATGTGATTTAGATATTAATTCACTATTTTTAATAGGTGTAATATTTTCAGTTTTAGAAATATAATTTTTTTTTTTTTCTTGATTATCATTATCTAATAAATCATTTATTTCTTGTAAATAAATATTTATTATTTTTTCTTTTTCATCTCCTGATTCTTTTAATTTTGTTTTTATTTGTGAAAATTTTTCTTCTATTTTATTTTGAGTTTCTTGAATATTAATATTATTATTTTGTTTAATTTTTAATTTAACATCAAGAATTTGATTTTTATTTTGTAATTCAGTAATTTGTTTTCTAAATTTTTCAATATTATTATTTTTTTCTTGTAAAATTAAATTCATCTCTTTTTCCTTTTCTTTTAATAAATCTTTTAATTCTTCTATTGAATTATTATTTTGTTTTTGAATATTTAATTTAGATTCAATATTTTTAAATTCAATTAATGTATCATTTAAATTTTTCTCAATTATTTGAATTTTTTCTAATGAATCATTTTCTTTTATTTTCCAAAACTTTTTAGAGTCTTTATATTCTTGATTAACAAAAAGTATTTTTTCATTTACTATTCTTTCTAAATAAAAATATTTAACAATATATCTTAATAATATTTCAAATTTAGTTTGATTTAAAAAATCAATAAATTTAGGTTCTGAATTTAAAATATTAATTGAACAACTTTTGGTAAAATCTTTAGGACTAATAATTTTCCTTTTTAATTTTTCATAACATTCATTTATACAATGATTTATAGAATTTTTATTTGTATTATTTATTGACACTATGTATTTAAATAATATTTCAAAAATATAATTACTAAATTTATTACAAGGAAATTTTTCTAATTCAAATTTTTCTATTTGAATTGTATAATCTAGAGTTGAAATTGATGAATTTAATGAAATACTATTTCCATTAATATTATCATAACTTATCATTAAATTTTTAAAAATAAATTTAGAATTATTTTGAATTGATTCTTCTAAGTTTTCTCTCATTGACATTAAATTTACTAATTCTGTTTCAGTTGTTAATTTTTCTTCTTTTAATAATTTTAAATTTTCTTTAATAGAAGATAATTCATTTTTATAAATATATAAAGTATTTTGATAACATTTTTGTTTAATTAAATTTTGTTCTTTTTCTTTTTTAGAATTATCTTGGGAAATATTTTTATAATTTAAAATCTTTTCTTTTATATCTTTTATTTCTTTTTGTATTTTTAAATTATTTTTATTATATAATCTATTTTCATTTTGAATAAATTGATTTAATAAATTAATATGTTCAATATTTTGAGTTTTATCAATCAAAGCATTTTTATAATCACAATTATTTTGATATAATTTAATATCATCTTCATATTTTAAAATATCATCAATTAATATATCAATATTCCCTTTTAAATTAAATGCGCTATTTTTAGACATATTTAATTATAAATAACCATTTAAATAAAAAAAAATTTTGAAAAAAAATAACTTTTCTATTAAAAATTATATTTTATATTTCAATTTTTAATTAGTTTTATATAAAGATAACCTATGAAAATGTTGATAAGTTTTAAGTCCTTGAAAACAATATTCACATATTTTAATATTACATGTTTCACAACCATATAATTGCTTAATATCATCTCTTTTACAATAATAGCAACTTTCCTTTTTTTTAGGAAGCAAATATTTAGAAACATTATCATTAGGAATTGGAAGTGGACCACAATTTTGAATAACATTTTCAAATGTAATTTGGTCAATAAAAAGATCATTTGCTTCTGAATCATATGATATTTTTTGTAATTCTTCAATTCTTGATTTTGTTAAATCATCTTTTCTATTTTTTATTTCTTCTAAACATTTTGTATATTTCTCAATATATTCACCAATTATGTCATCAATTTCATTTGTTGTGTCATCTTTTTTTAAATTCGATATATCAAATGTATTTTCTTCATTTTTATTTAATGAATTCATATATTCTTTTATCATTTTTTTTTTTTCTTTACAAATTATTTCTTTCTTTTCATTTTTATTTTTTATTGCTTCTTGAAATAATTGAAATGAGGATTCGTTAAAAATTCCATATTGTTTGTCTTCTATTTCACTATAAAAAAAATATTTAGAATTATCTATCTCAAGGACATCTGATATCTTTTTTAAAAATTCATTATAAGTTTTGCAAGAATTGTTATAAGAATATTTCAACATATTTAATTATTAGATTACTAATATTAATTTATAATTTTTAAATTATTACATTAACTATTTTAAAACCAATTATTTTTTAAAAATTATGATTTTTTTATTTTTATTTTTAATTTCAAGAATTATATTAAAAAATAATTATTTAATGTCATTAACTTCAATTAATCAAATTCAAACTTATGAAAAAGAAATATCATTATTAAAAGAAAAAATAGATAAATCAAAATATGAAAAAAATGAAAAAGAAATAAATCTTTTAGAAGAAAATAATATATTAAAAGAAAAAGAAAATGAATATGAAACATCATTGAGAACAAAAGATAGAAAAATAAAAGAACTTCTAAATTTAATTTCAGAATATGAAAATCAAATAGTTCAATTAAATAATCAATTAAATACTTTAGTTAATAGTAATAAGCAATTAAAATCTATTATGTTTGATTTATCAACTAATTATCAAAAAACAAAAATAAAATTATCAAACGAAAAAGAAGAAAATAAAAATAATAATGATTATATAAGTGATATTAATTTACAAAAAGAACTTTTTCAAAATAAAGCAAAAGAATTAGTAAATATAATAGATGAATATTCTAAAGAAGTAATTAATTTAAATGAAGAAATAAATAAATATAAAGATGAAAATAAAAAATTATTAGATGATAATACAATATTAACTAATTCAAATCAAGAATTAAAAACTGCTTGTGAAATTTTACAATATGATAATAATAAATTAAAAGAGGATAATGAGACTTTAACAAAATTTAATCAAGAATTAAATGAAGAAAATAAAAAAATTACAGAATTTAATTATTCAAATGAAAATCAAATAAATTCTTTAAATGAAAAATTAAATAAAGCAAATATAATTTTACAAAAAAATGAATTGAAAAGTAATGATAAAATTTCATATTTATTAAAAGATTTGGATAATTTATCTAAATGGATAAATATGAATATAAATTTTATATTAGAAGGAAAAGAAATAAATCAAGAGTTACAAATTGTATTTGAAAATAATTTTGAAAATGAAGGAAATTCAATTGATATTTTACATAAAACTTTAACAAATAATTTTAATTATATTAAGCAATATATTAATAAATTAAATTATCAAATGAATTTATTGTCAAATGAAAATGAAATTATCAAAAGTGAATCAGAAAAAAAAGAAAGAGATTTAGAACAAATAAAAATAAAAGAAATAGAAAATATGCAAAAATTTATCCAAAAAGAAAATGAATTATCATTAACAAAAAATAATTATAAATCATTACAAAATTTAAATGAAGAAAATAAAACAAGAATTAAAAATATGGAAAATGAATCAAAAGAATTTTTTGAAAAATTTTCAAAAATATTCAATGATATAAATATTAATATGTTAGATATATCTTCAAATTATAATTCAATTATAAATTATTTATCAATCAAAGAACAAGATAAAAAATTAAAAGGAGATCCTGAATTTGAAAATAAACGTTTATTAAAAAAAGTAGATTCACTTTCAACACAAAATAAACTTCAAGAAATTCAAATAAATAATATTCAAAATTTACTTGATAATAAAGAAGAAATAATTAAAAAAATGGCTGAAGATAATATAGTATTAAATGAACAAAATAAAAAATTGATTCAAGATAATGTAAAATTAATTGCAGAATTAAGGAAATTTAAATAATTTTTTTTATATTTTTTAATATATGGTTTAAAATTATTTAATAATATATTATATTTATTTATATAATATAATTTATTAGATTATATTTTTATTTAAAATTATTAATTGAGCATTTTTTTAAATGGAATTATCTAATAATCAATTATTAAAAGAAGAAAAGAATATTTTATATTCAAAATCAAATAATATTAAACAAGCAATTTATAATTCAATTTTTGGAAATGAAGCAATACAAGATCCAATTGATGGATTAATTTTTGGCTATTTTATTGGTTTTTTTTCAGAATTAAATGATAAACCTTTAGAAGAAGAAAAAATAAAAGAATTATATAATACTTTTAAAGAATATCATTTAAATTCAAGTTATGAAAATTTAATATCAAAATCTATTGAATATCTACCTAAAAAATTATTAAATATACCTTTTGAAATTAAAAAAGAGAACAAATTTTTTGATATTAATGCAAATAATTTAAATAATAATAATGATTTAAAAGGTGAAGAATTTGAGCATGGAAAATGTGAAATATGTTTAGGAAAATTTAATATTTTAGATAAACAAAATTATTTTTTAGAATGTGGTTGTATTATTCATAATAAATGTTTTGATAACTTTATTATTAATTGTATTGAACAAAATATTCCTTTTTCTGATATAATTTGTCCTTTATGTAATAAAATTATTATTCCAATTGATTTTATTATTACTAGTTTAAAAAATAGTAAAAGAAATGATTTAATTGAAAAAAATGAAATTTTAAGTGAAAAAGTATATCCAAATAAAAAAATAAATCAACCAAAAGAAGAAAAAAATGAAAATGTTATTCATTGTTTAAATATTAAATGTAATTATAATTTTATTCCAGCAGAAAAAAATCAAATTGATAAATTTAAATGTCCAAAATGTAATAAACAATATTGCTTAAAATGTAATGATTATTGGCATGATGGATTATCATGTAATGAATTTCAAGAAAAATTAAAGTTAATAAATAATTCAATAAATTCATTTAAAGAATATGCTAAAAATAATAAAATTGTAGAATGTCCTATATGTAAAACTTGGTTAAGTGAGGATGAAAATTCAAAAATGTGTAATTTATGTTTATGTATATGTGGAAATAAAATTAATATATAAAAAATTAGAATTAGTTAAAAAAAATATTAAAATAATATAAAAAAATTTTAACTAGAATATAATTTTTTTGATTTTAATTGTAAATACCAATTAGGAACTTTTTGAGATGATTGTTGAGTAGAAATTCCATTTTGAATATTAAAACTTTGTGTATTATTATTTTGTGGTAAAATATTTTGAGAGTAATTAGTAAAATTATTTTGACTCATTCCACCATTTGAATTACTATTAGAATATAATTGATTATTCATTAATGAAAATTGTTGAGTATTATTTCCATTATCATTTTGCATATAGTTAGTTATTACATTTTCTAAATCATTTAATTTTTGTCTATTATTTACTATTGTTTTTAAATCCATACTTAAATTATTTACTTTATCTTTATAAATTTCATTATCTTGATTTAATTGATTTATTGTTATATCTTTTTTTCCTAATTCTTGTTTTAATTTATAAATTTCTAATTCATTATCTTGTAAATTTCTAATTAAATAAGCATAAGGTTGTTTTACTTTTTCAGAAACATTTTTATATAAATTACATTCATCTCTACTAATATTTAATTCATTATTTAATTGTTGATTCATATTTTTTAATTTTTCATTTTCTAAAGAAAGAATTTTGACTTTATTGGCTAAAGCTAAACATTGATTAATTCTTCTTTTACTTGCAGTTGGAACATCTTTAATAATATTAATAATATCTTGATTATCTTTTGTATTATCATTTTCACTTGCAATAGCAGAATCAACAATAACTTTATCTAATTCATTTTCAATATTATCATAAGCAGTTATTTTTTCTTTTAAAATAGAAATTTGTGCTTTATATTCTGCAACTTCACTTCTATACTCACTTTCTCTTTTTATTAATTCACTTCTTATATAATCTAATTTTTCTTTTAAAGTTTCATTTTCGTTTTTAAAAAGTGTTAATGCTGCTACTTGTTCTTCATATACTGAAATTCTACTATTTAATTCTTCTGTTTTTGAATTTAATTGTAATTTTAAATATGATGATTCTTCATTTGCTTTTGTATTTAAATTTCTTAATTCATTTTGACATAAGTTTAATGAATCATCTTTTTCTTTTAATACTTTTTCTAATTTTGTTAATTTATTTTTATAATCATCTCTTTCTTCTCTTAAATAACTTGTTTTTTTATCCATTAAATCATCATATTGTTTTTTTAAAGTATCTATATCTTTCTCATATTTTTCTTTCATATTTTGTAATTCATTATTAACTTTGTCTTTATAAGTATTATCTAAATTTAAATTTTTATCTGTTAATTTATCAATATAATTTTGATTTGTTCTTCTCATTTCTCTTATATCTTGTTCTAATTGTGTAATTTTTGCATTTTGACTTTTTATTTTTTCATCATCAACCATTAGATTTTTATTAAGAAACATTTTATCTTGTTTTAAATTTTCATTTTCTAATCTTAAAGTCTCATATTTATTATTTAAATCATTATTTTCTTTTTTAATTTGGGCCATTAAATTATTTATATTATTATTAGATTCAAATAATTTTGAATTTTCATCAGTTAATTTTTTAAATTTTTCATTTAATTCATCATATTTCCAAATTTTTGGTTTATATTCATCAATTAATTTTGAATTTTCCTCATTTTGAACACTTAATTTCTTATTTGAATCTTTTAATCCAATTAATTGTTCATTTAATAAATTAATTTCATTATCTTTTATTTTTCCCAATTTTTCCTTTTCTAATTTAGTAAATCCATTTTCTTCTTGTAAATTTAAATTATCTTGTTTAATTTTAAAAATTTCTTTTTTTAAATCATTAATCTCAGAAGTCATTTTTAAAACTTGAGTTTCATATTGATGAATTAATTTAGGATAATTAGTAATTTTTGCATAATTTGAAGCTTCATTTACTAATTTTTTTCCTCTTAATTTATCATATTTAGAATATATTAAATGAGGATTTTTTTTTTGATATGAATTTTTACTTTGATAACTGTTACTTTGACTAATTCCAATATCAGATTCTTCATTTTCATAATTTTTTTGTTTTGGAATTTTTTTATTTATTGAATTATATTCTATATCAGAATGTAATGACGATGTTCCATCATCTTCTGTTTGACTTATTTGAACATATGCTTTTGCTAATTCATTTGAGATTTTATTATCTGACATTATTTTATATATATACTTTTTATATTTTTATTTAAATTTTATTTTGGCTTTTAATTTCATTATTATAAAATTTAATATTTTTTTAATATTAAAAATGAATTCTGAAAATGTTTCTAATAATGATATTTCAACATATAAATTATGTGAAAGATGTAAAAGAGAACAAGCTACTATAAATTGTAGTCAATGCTCACCTTTACAAAATTTTTGTAAAAAATGTGATTCTGTGATTCATTCTTTACCATCAAAAATATCTCACATTAGAAATAATTTAAATACATTTGATGTTAAAAATCCAATTGAAATAAATAACAATATAAATCCAGATTTATCAACAAATTATATAAGTAAATCAAATTTAAATTCAAATTATAATATTAAACCAGAAATTCAAATTAATACATCTAATAATCCGATTGATTCAAATCCTTTATATTATTTACCTTCAAGTAATTTACAATATATTGAACAACCAAATAGAATAAGATCAAATGATTTTAAACAAACTTTTACTAAAGATTATGTTACAGAATTAAATAATATTCATTTAAAAGAAAAAAATGAATTATTATTTAAAATATCATCACTTGAAAATACTTTGAATAGACTAAAAAATACTTTAGGAGAACATATTAATAAAATGCAAGAAACTATTGATGATAATAATAAAGAATCTAATAAAAAAATTAAAGAATTAGAAGAAGAAAATGAATTTAAATTTAGAAAAATGGAAAATGATAAAAATTTAGAAATTGATATTTTAAAAGATGAATTAAATAATTTAAAAAATAATAATAATGAATTGTTAAATTCAATTAAAAATTTAGAAGAAGAAAAAAATTTAATTGAATCAAATTTAAGAAATCAAATAAATGAATTAAATCAAACAATTACTAATATTAAAATGGAATCAGAAAATAATCAAAGAAATTCAAATGCAGTATATGAACAAATGAAAAAAGAATATGATAATAAAATAAATTCAATTTTATCAGAAAGAGAAAGAGAAATAAATGATATGTCAATTAAACATAAATTTGAAATAGAAAATTTAAATAATGATTTATTAAATTTTAAAAAAGATAATTTTTGTTTAAAAGAGCAAATAGAACAAAATGAAAAAAAATATTATGAAACATTAAATGAATTACAAAATGAGAATTGTTGTTTACATAAAGAAATTCAATATATGCAAGAACAAAATAATCAAATTTTTAATAAATATAAAAATACTGAACAATGTTTAATAGAAATTCAAAATGAAAATGATATTAATAAGAAAAATATTGAAAAACAAAGAGAAGAAATTCATAAAAAAGGACAAGAAATACAATTTTTAAATAATAATATTAATTCACTTAAAAATTCAAATGGTTTATTAGAAGAAACTAATCAAAAATTACAAATAGATAATAGTCAATTAAGATGTCAAAATGAAAATATGAATTATGAATTTTCATTTAAATTAAAAAATTTAAATTTTATTGAAAATCAGAATAGTATATTAACAAGGGAAAATAATGATTTAAAAAAGAAAATTGAAAAATACGTTCGTCCTTATTCATTTAATTCTAATTGTTAAAAGTTATTTTTTTTATTTAAACTTATTTAATATTTTTATGTTTTATTATTAAAAATGTAAATAATGAAATTATATGAATTAATGAATTTTTTTATAATCAATTTTAATAAAACAAATTGATGTTTCTGTTCTATTATTTACACTTTCCTTTTAAAAACGTTATATGAAAAATATAATTATTATGTATCTTTAACCCATTTTAATTTTTATTAATTTGTTTTTGTTTTAATTGATTATAAAGACCAAGTAAATTTTTCTTATCTTTATTTCCATCTTTTCCAGTAAAAGAAGGAATTTGATTAATTTGATTTTGATTATCTTGAATAGTATTATTTAAATTATTTAAACTCAAATTATTTCTATTAACTGGATTTTGGAACACAGGAGAAAATTGATTATTATTATAGTTAATTGCAAAATTATTATTTAATATTCCAAAGACTTTATTTGAATTATTTCTATATACATTATCCAAAGAAAAATGAGAATTTTGGCGAATTGGAACTTGTAAATTATTATTTTCATTTAATTTCATTTCTGAATAATTTTCAAATTTATTACTATACATAGATGCACTTCCCAAATTAAAAGGTTCAAGATTAGAATCATATACATTATTTAAACTAAAACCACTTTGAAAGAAATTATTATTAGAACTATTTAAAAGATTTCTCAAATTATCTTCATCATTTTCTAAAGTTTGTAATGATTTTCTTGTTAAATTGTTAACGTCAATTAATGAAGGATTTTTAATTTGAATGTTACTATTTAAAGAGTGTTGACTTTGATTATTTTGAGGTATTAAATAATTATATGAAAAATCATTTTTTTTTTCATATGGTGCTGAGTAGAAATTATGAAATCCTTGAAAATATGGATTCATCATATTCATATTATTATTATTATTTATATTTTGTGGTTTAAAATTGTTTAAATTTAATATTTTTTCATCTTCTTTAATCGGGATAATTAATTTTACATTTTTATCATAATTTTCATCATTTTCTATTAGTTTTAATTTGGTTTTTTTTCCTAAATTTTTACTTTCTAAACTATGATTTGAAGTTGAAATTGTTTTATCTTTTATTTTGGAAAAATTTTTAACTTTAAAATTTATTTTTTTTAGTTTATTATTGTTATTTTTTTTTTCATTTTCATCAATTGAAATAATATCTTCTTCTTCTTTTTGTTTAGATTCATTATAAGGTAAACTCATTTTTAATATTTTTTCAACTACATTATTATAATCAATATAATTATTTTTACAATAAATATTAAATGGTCTTTTTAAAAGTTTATATCTTTTATTAACTTCATTATATGTAAAAATTCTATGACTTTTCATTTTATCATTATATAATTTTTTCCAATTTGAATATTTTTCATCAATTAATATCAATGAACCATTTTGTCTAATATTTTCTAATATTATTAGTTCATCATCTCCACATAAATGTTTAACAAAAAATCCAATAAACATTAAATATTCTTCTTCAGTAAATTCAATATTTGACCAACCAAATTCATCTAAAATCATTGAATAAATTGTTAATTCATATTCATTCATCATTAATTGTTTAGTTAATGATAATAATATTTTATGTAAATCATTATTGTTTTTTATTTCTGAAGTTAGGGTTTCAGATTGATTTATAATTCTATTAATGAAAACTATACATAAAGGAGAAAATTCTTCATTTATATATTTTCTATATAAAGATAAATAATTTCTATCATTTTGATTAATATCAATAAAATCTTCGATACATGAAGATTGATTATTTTCAATTTGTTGATTAATCTTCTGTTTAAATTTAATCATATCTATTTCTTGAGTTGGTTTAATTTTCTCTTTTTTTTTCTTACTCATTATCTCATCTTTATTTAAAAAAATTTTATTCTGATTCTTATTATTCTTTTTCATTTTTATGTAATTAGTACTATAAATATACAATTAAAAAAATATTTAATTAATCTTAATACAAAAATATAAAAAAAAATTATTTATCTCTTCTTGATGCATAGGGTTTATTAACATTACTATAATTCCTATTATTATTTTTTTTAATTTCCTTATTACTAGATGCAGAACTACTAAAATTAGAAGAAAAATTATTATTTCCACTAACACCTTTTTTTTTTTGCATATATAAATTAGCAAGTCTTGAAGCAGTTTGTTTAGCTAGTTGTTTTAATTGTTTTTCTCTATTATTAAATGATCCTAATCTAGTTTTATACATACAATTATTATTCATTTTAATTGGTGTTCCTCTACAAATAATATCCCATCCTCCAACTTGATCTTCATTTCCAGTCATAATTTTTTCTAAATCAACAATAGTTAATAAATCATCTAACATTTTAATTTTAGTTTGAGCATCTCTTTCAGTACTTGCAGTTAAAGAAGCATTTGAATTAATTTCAATTAACCAAGGTTTTAAATTTTCATCTATTAAAATATCATAACCATACATTTCAAAACAATGTCTATCTTTAGCAATAACACTTTGTACAGCATAAAAACATTTAATAATAATATTTTGAATACCATCAAACATACTATTAACTTGTTCTTCACTATATCTTCCCATTAAATAAGTTTTTAATTCTCTAAAATACCATTTTCCTCCAATTTGTCTATCATAAGTAGAAGATTGTTTCTGTATAGCAACATTAGTTAAATGAATTTGATTATTATTTAAATCTTCAGGATTTAAAGAATATTTAAATGAAGTAAACCTACAAAAACCAGTTCTATATAAATAAGCAGTTAATGGATTATAACAAGTAACTAAAGCATAAACTCTCATATCAAATTTTTTACCTCCTAATAATAAAGGATTATAAATATATCTTTGACAAACGTAAGTTTCATCAATTGCATTTTCTTCACCTCCTTTTAATGAATTTTTCCATTTGTATAATTGATTTAGTGATGTTACTAAAAAAATTCCTTTTCCTTGTGCCTTACCTGCTGGTTTCATTATCCATATTGTTCCTGGAGAATGTTTATATTCATCTACAAACATTGTAAATTCACTTGGCATATGAAATGTTAATGGGAAAAAATCATATGATTTTGCTTCTTCATATCTTTTATCTCTTTCTAATTCTTTTTTAAATAATTTTAAATTTTTATACATCATATCTTTTCTTGTTAATTCATAATTATTTGGAAAGTGATTTACATGTTGTTGAGGTGTTAATGAGTGAAATGGAACATCTGAATCTGAGGCAAAATAATTTTTTTCTGACCAATTAAAATCAAAGTCATCTCCTTCTGTTTCTTTCCATTGACGTCTTTTTAATGCTTCGTATATTGTGTTTTTTAAACTACTACGAAATTTAATTGAGGTTGGATAAACACCATAGTATTCCTTTTTTAAACAAGCACGAAAATATTCAGACATTTATGTTTTTTTTTTTGAAAATATTTGTTTTTTTTTTGAATAAGTTTAATTTTTAAATAATTAGTTTAAAGAATATATATATATTTATATTTGTTGGAATATATGAATTTTCTTTTATTTTCAATTCATATTTTTATTGATTTTTGAAAATTAAAATTTTGAAAAATATTTAATTTGAAATTAAAATAACAAATATTTTATTATTAAAAAATATCTAAAAATTAGATTTTTTTTTCAAAAAATAATTTAAAGACATTCCTATAATTAAATCTTTATATTAAAAAAAAATGGATACCAATTCAAATAATAACATTTATAAATGCAATATATGCAATTCTTTATTATCTTTTGAATTTTCTGTTGATAATTATGAAATATATATATATACTGAATGCCAATATAAACATAAAAAAAAAGAAAAATTAATTGATTTTTTAAAAAAAAAAATAAAAACTAAACCAAAACAAAATCACAATGACAATAATTCTAATTGTTCAATTCATTTTAATCATAATACTTTATTTTGTAAAACTTGTGAAAAAAAAATATGTAAAGACTGTAGAATTAATCATTCAAATCATAAAATAATTGATTTAAATAAATACTTTTTTTCAATTGATGAACAAAAAGATTTGGTGTCATCAATATTAGAAATAGAAAAAGAAATTGTTAAATTAGACCAATTAAAAAATGAAATTACAACAAATTTACAAAAAGCAATTGAATCAAATTATTATTTATTAACATTTGCAAAAAGATATCTTTTAATGACACGTAATGAAGAATATATTAATTTTTATAATATAAAAAATTTAAAACTATTAAAAACATATTTCCAACCAAATAAAATAAAACAATTTCAACAAATTATTCAAAATGGTAAAAAATTTCTTTCTATATTAAATTTAACTTATGAAAATGGATTAAATTATATTACATTAAACAGTCATAAAAATTATATATATACAATATGTACTTTATCAAATGGGAATTTTGCATCTTGTTCGAGTGATAATTCAATTAAAGTATATAATGAGAAATTTGAAGTTGAATATTCAATTAATATTCATTCAGGTAGTGTTTATTTTATTTCTCAATTATCATCAGGAAATTTAATTTCTTGTTCAAGAGATAAGACAATGAAAATAATTAAATTATTAAATGATCATAAATTTAAAATTGAACAATCTATAGAAGGACATAATTATGCTGTAGAAATTGTAATTGAGCCAAAAGTAGATTTTCTTGCTTCTGTTTCTTATGATAAATCTTTTAAAATATGGCAGAAAAAGGAAGAAAAATATACTTTATTGAATTCAATTCAATTTCAAAATGCAATTTCTGATTCTGGACTTTTTAAAATTAATGATAAAGAATTTTTAACATTATCAATTGTAAATAAATCAATTAAATTTTGGGAAACAGAAAATTTTTCAAATATATGTACTATAAATAATATTGAAACAGAATTTTCAACTTCAAATATTATAAAGATTAATCAAGATTTATTATGTATTGGAGGGATAAAATTAATTTCATTTTATTTAATAAAATTATCCACACATCAATTATTATTAAACATAAATAATAATGAAAAAATATTATCAATGATAAATTCATTTGATGGTAATTTTTGGGTTGGTTATGAAAAAGATCATGTTAATCAGTATATAGCAAAATATAAATATGATGGTGTATCTTTAATTAAAATAATTGAAATAAAATATAATTTAAAATATTCTATATCAGCAATTGCAGAATTAGAAGATGGGAGTTTAGCAATAGGAAATAGAGAAGGTGTTATTGAAATATTAAAATAAAAAAATAAAATATATTATTTTATATAATTAATTTTTCAATTTTTTATTATAATTATGTTTGTTCCAATGATATATTATTTAATTTTTTATATTTATTTATTTTTTTTATTTTAATAAATATTATAAATCAAATAAAAGATATTTAATGGAATCTGTTGATATAAAAAAACCTCTTTATTCTTTTAATGAATTAAAAGAAAAAGCAAAAAATATAGAAAAAAACTCAATTGATGATTATTTATATGCTTTCAAATATTATGATATTGATTCTGAAATGAATTTAAATTATTTAAAGTTATTAGAAAAACAAAATAATAATGATAATGAAAATTATATTAAAGAATTTTTAAGACTTATGTTTACTTTGAAATATGAAGAAAGAATTGAATTAAATGAACTATTAAAAATACCAATAGATAATTTAAAAAAAAAAGATTTGAATTTACAATATGTAAATTTAATTCATGATAGAACTACAAAGGAAATTTTTATTGATATTTTAAAAATAATGGAATCAGAATATACATTTATAGATTTTGAAAATTCTCTTCATAATGAGAATTTTATTGAAATACAAGATTTTAAATGTCCTTTCTATGAAGGAAATGATGAATTTTTTTTTTCTGGAATAATAAACCAATTAAATTATTATCTTTGTCAATTAAAAAATAAACCTTTACATATTTATGAAGAAGATAAAAAGTCTCGACCTAAATCCAATCTCTTTGAAGAATTTCAAGGAAAGAAATTATTAGATTCAAATTTTATTTCTCAAAGCTTAGCAATAAAAATTACTGATTTAAATAAAAAAAAATATCAAGAAGATAAACAAAATGAAGAAAAAAATAGTAAAAAATCAAATGAAAATTTAAATGAAGAATATGAAACAATATTTCAAAGTAAAGCAAAAATTTTAAATATATATATATCAAAATATATTTCAGAAGAATTTCAAAAGCACTCTCAAGAAATTCAGAAATCAAATAATGATGAAATTATTAAAACAAGA